>ENA-OQIG01000172-OQIG01000172.1-human-gut-metagenome-genome-assembly--contig:-NODE-172-length-37039-cov-4.458469_pt1 | contig 37039 bp, 37 predicted proteins | sample MGYA00242576_ERZ504741 | MGnify/ENA primary metagenome ERZ504741 (study PRJEB26092, sample SAMD00036436) | human gut metagenome | host: Homo sapiens | study: EMG produced TPA metagenomics assembly of... | reverse complement strand
TTTGCCTCATCAGGCACTGCTTTTACAGGGGAATCATCAATACCTCTGGCATATTGCCATAGCTGATGTCCCGTTTTTTCCCCAAGCCAGTACTGCACATTGGATGCTCTTTCTCTTGCCAGATCACTGTTTACCTTATCCTTTAAGCCGACCAGATCTAACAGTTCCATAATACGGTCATGATTTTCCTTGCTGTTCTTATTCTGTCCCCAGAATTGAAGAGGAAGGGCAATGTTATCATACACATTCAGACGGCCTAACAGATTGAAGTTCTGAAAGATCATTCCCATGTCCTTGCGCACCAACTGAAGTTCTTTCTGGCTGAGACCTGCGATCTCCTTTCCTTCTACTGTAATAGAGCCGCCGTTGTACTTTTCCAGTCCGTTGATGCAGCGCAGCAATGTGGATTTACCGGCGCCGCTCTGTCCGATGATCCCAAAGATATCTCCCTGGTCGATATTAATGGAAATATCCTCCAGCACCTGAAGGCTACCAAATTGTTTGCTTACGTGTTCAATATTGATCATAAATTTCTCCTTCTAAACAGATATTGAAACAGATATAAAACGGGCAAACGGCTGCTGCAAAATTTCCTGTTTTTCAGGTTTTTACAGCAGCCTCTGCCATCTCATAATCTCATATCAGGTAACATTCAGAAGTGGGGGATTTCCGGATGTTTCTGTCTGTTGCTATTGTATACAGGGAACGGTAACTGTATCCTAGAATGCCGGGATAACGGAACCGCTGTACTTCTCTTCGATGTAGTTCTTTACATCATCATTCTGTAATGCTGCGATCAGAGCCTTAGTCTTAGTGCTTTCTTCATTTCCCTCTTTAACAACCAGATAGTTAATGTACTTGTAGCTTTCGTCACTGTCTGCAAGCTCTGCTGCTAAAGCATCCTTCTCAGGATTTAAGTTTGCTTCCAGTGCGTAGTTTCCATTGATAACTGCTGCGTCTACATCGTCCAGGGATCTTGGCAGGTTTGCTGCATCCAGCTCAGTGATCTCGAAATTATGTGGATTTTCTGCAATGCTGGTCAGGTTGTAAAGATCCTCTGTTTCAGCCAGAGTGATCAGTCCATTGTCTGCTAACAGCTTAATAGCTCTGGATTCATTGGATCCATCGTTTGGTACTGCAATAGTTGCTCCGTCAGGAAGCTCTTCCAGGCTCTTGTAATTCTTGGAATAGATACCCATTGGCTCTAAGTGGATGCCTGCAACTTCTACTAAATGAAGTCCTCTTTCCTTGTTCTGCTCTTCCAGATAACGGATAGTCTGGAAATAGTTTGCATCGATCTCGCCATCTTCCAGGCTGGTATTTGGCTGAACATAATCATTAAATTCAACTACTTCTACATCCCAGCCAGCTGCTTCCAGCTTTGGAACTACTACATCATTTACGATCTCAGCATGTGGAACCGGTGTAACACCGATAGAAATCTTGTTGTCATCGCCTTCCGGAGCAGGAATTTCGCCTTCAGCTGCTGCCTCTGCCTTGGTCTCTTCTGCGCTGCTTTCAGCTGCTTCAGAAGAAGCTGCTTCGGTGGTTGCTGCCTCAGTTGCTGCTGCGGTAGTCTCTGCTGCCTTGCTGCCGCATCCTGCAAGAACGGTAATTGCTGCTGTTGCTGCTACTGCTAATGATAACCATCTTTTCTTCATAATATTTGTCTCCTCTCTTATCAGGCCCCGGTGGTCTGATCTCCCTTGTTTGTGTTTGTTGCTTGTTGTCTGTGTTTCTTTTGATAGTCTGAATTCTAACACATCCCCCTTGGTCTGTCTATTTCATAAAATCTTTATCTGGCTATAGGTAAAACCTATAACAGGCAATTTCTGATTATGCTATACTCTAATAAATATACCTATAAAAGAAAGGCATACCCCCCATGAGCGAAACAAAGATCATTCCCACAACCGGGCGGAATAACTGCGGCGGCCGCTGCATCATCTACGCCCACGTCTGTGACGGAGTTATTGAAAAACTTTCCACTGAAACAAAAGGAACACCGGAGCATCCTGTTCCCTTATGCGCCTGCGCCAAAGGCTTAAACTACCATAAAACATTTTTAGGCGAAGACCGGCTTCGCTGGCCTATGAAACGGGTCGGTGAACGTGGAGAAGGGAAATTTGCCCGGATCAGCTGGGAGGAAGCCCTGGATATCCTTACATCTGAATACATCCGCATCCGGGATACTTACGGTCCCGGTTCCCGCTATGTCAATGACGGCTGCGGCATCAGCGCTGTTATGCGTGGCGACCGTATGATGCAGCGCCTGCTGGCATTAGACGGCGGTTATCTTGGCTGCTATAACTCCTACAGCTCTGCCTGCATCCGCAATGCAACGGATATTACCTATGGAACCAGCGAGACCGGCACCCATCCTTCCGACTGGTTAAACAGCCATCTGATCATCCTGTGGGGTCATAATCCTGCAGAGACAAAATTTGACAGCAGCACCATGTTTTACTTAAAAAAGGCAAAAGCCGCCGGTATTCCCATTATTGTCATTGATCCCCGAAAAAATGATACTGCTGTTGCCTTAAATGCCCAGTGGATCCCCATCCGTCCTGCTACAGACAGCGCTTTGGCGGATGCCATGGCCTACGTTATTATAAAAGAAGGGCTTCAGGATCAGGAATTCTTAGATAAATGCTGTCTTGGCTTTGACGCAGCCCATATGCCGGAAGGCGCAGATCCATCCCTTAACTGCCTTTCCTATTTAATGGGCGAAACAGACAGTATTCCAAAGACACCTGAATGGGGTGAAAAGATCACCGGTATCCCAGCTGACACCATCCGTGAGCTGGCGATCCGCTATGCCACCACAAAACCGGCTGCCATTATCCAGGGATATGGCGCCCAGAGAAATGCATATGGGGAGCAAAGTGCCCGTGGCGCTATCCTTCTTGCCTGTCTTACAGGAAATGTAGGCATCAGCGGTGGTTCTGCAGCCGGTGCCGGTGACTGTTCCACCCATGAACTGCCGGGATTTCCGGTCCTTGATAATCCTTATAACAGAGCACTGCCAGTTTTCCTCTGGACTGATGCAGTGGATCATGGTAAAGGCATGAACGAATATGACGGCATCCGTACCTGCGATCAGGGGATCTTTGATGATCCAAAGGATATTACACTGAATTCCAATATAAAAATGATCTTCAACCTGGCAAGCAACACCCTTGTAAACCAGCATGGGGACATCAACCGCACTGCCAAACTTTTAAAAGACACTTCCAAGTGCGAATTCATCGTCTGCTCCGACTTATTTATGACCGCCAGCGCCAAATTTGCAGACCTGCTCCTTCCAGGAGTTTCCATGTTTGAGGAGGAAAATATTACAAAGCCGTGGAAATTTACGGAATTTCTGGGATTTAACAATAAGGTCATTGAACCTCTTTATGAATGTAAAACAGAATATGAATGGATCCGGGAACTGGCAAAGCGGATCGACTTAGAAGAAGAATTTACAGAAGGCCGTGATTACAGCCAGTGGATGCGCTATATTTACGATGACCTGCGCACCAGAGAACCGGAACTGCCGGAATATGATGAATTCCGTGAAAAGGGTATTTATAAATTTGAAGAAGGTCATTATCCTATTTCCTTTGAAAAAGAGGTAAAAGACCCGGAGCATCATCCATTCCCGACTCCAAGTGGGAAGATCGAGCTGTTTTCTACTAAATTGTGGAAAACTCCTATGAAAGACTTTATGCCGCCAATCCCCCGGTACGTAGCCCCGCCGGAAGGTCCGGAGGACCCGCTGACAAAGCGCTTTCCGTTGCAGTTATCCGGCTGGCACAGCAAATGCCGCACCCATACGGTCCATGACAATAACCTGGGGCTTCGCAGACTGGACCCACAAAAACTCTGGATCCACCCGGAAGATGCCGCCGCCCGTAGCATCCATGACGGTGATATGGTTCTTGTATACAATGACCGGGGGCAAGTAAGATCCCTGCTAAGATCACCGACCGGGTAGCCAAAGGTGTCGCCACTCTTTCCCAGGGCACCTGGTATACGCCAGACGAAAACGGCGTAGATACACGAGGCTCCATCAACGTACTCACCTCCCAGAGACCGACTCCATTTGCAAGAGGGAACGGACAGCATACGAACCTGGTGGAAGTGAAAAAATTATAACAATATACGAAAAACAGGAGTTATCCGCAAAATATCAGTTCGGACAACTCCTGCTTTTAACTGAGTGCTCAATAAATATTATCTGTTTTATAATTACTGTTCAAGACGTAAGATTTCTTCACCTTTCACAGCAAACTCTTTTTCCAACAGCGTAAACATTGCTCCGCTTGAAAATACAACCGGTGATACCAGAGATTTTCCTGCGCCTGTCACCTGGTCCAGATCAACCTTTACCAGCACCTGTCCCTGTTTTACCTGATCCCCCTGTTTTACTTTTACATCAAATCCAGAACCATTTAATTCTACTGTATCCAAACCAATATGGATCAAACATTCTAAACCGTCTTCACGTTTTAAACCATAGGCATGTCCTGTAGGAAATGCAGCCGTCACTTCGCCGTCAAATGGAGCAATTACTTCACCATCTGTAAGTTCCACAGCAAAACCATCTCCTAGGATTTTAGAAGCAAATGTCTCATCTTCTACCTGATCGACCGGAATAATTTTTCCTGTAGCCGGAGATACAAATTCTGCTTTTTTAATCTCTGGTGCTTTTTTCAGCCAGCCAAATAATCCCATACGCACCTCCTGATCACTTTAATTCAGCCAGTAATCCTTGTTTGCTTCAATCAGATCATCCAGGATCTGTTTTGCTACAGAAGCACTTGGAACTGTCTTTGATAAAGTAAGCGCCTGCCACAGTTTTAAATAGCTGTGTTCTACATATGCCTGTACAACCAGTTTTTCAACTGCAAGCTGTTCCTGCATCATACCTCTTTCAAAGGTTGGGATTTCTCCCTGGCACATTGGCTCCGGACCATTAAAACCTACAACACAAGGAACCTCTACCATAGCGTCATCATCAAAATTGCTGATGGCACCCTTATTTTCCACAATACACAGCATGATCTCATGTGTATTATAAGCCAGCGCTCTTGCCAGTGATACGATAAAAGCCGCATGATTATCAACAGTAAACTCACCGCCTGTAGCAGTTCCTTTGCGGATGATCTCTCTTGCTGCGCCAAATACTTCTTTCTCCCTGCCTTCAATAACCTCATCTGCACGGGTGTGGTTTGGATCTGTATGTTCTACTACATAATCCGGATACATATAGTACTTTAAGTATGTATTTGGTAAAAACTGTGGATCCAGGGCCAGAAGATCTTTCGCTTTTCTGTGTGTCGCCTGCCAGCTTGCATCCATATGCTGTGTTTCGATTGCTTTCTGGGTAAGATAACCGTTTTCAGCAACATATTTTATTAATTTAGGCATATAATCTTCGCCCGTTGTTTTATCCTTTACACTGGTCCACCAGCCAAAGTGATTTAAACCAAAATAGCGAACATCCAGATCATCGTACTCTTTTCCTACAATGTATGCCATTCTTCTTCTGGTACCTACCGGCATATCACAGATATTGATCACCTTTGCCTTTGGTCTTAATACACGGCAGGCCTCCGCAACGATGGATGCAGGATTAGAGTAATTGAGCATCCAGCAATCCGGAGAATATTTTTCCATATAATCAATAATCTCCAGCATACCGGTAATGCTTCTCATTCCATAAGCAATACCGCCCGGGCCACAGGTTTCCTGTCCAACAACGCCATATTTCATTGGGATCCGCTCATCCAACCTGCGCATTGCATATTTTCCTACACGGATATGTGCCATACAGAAATCCTTTCCTGTAAACGCTGTTTCTGGGTCGGTCGTATATGCGAAATGAATCTGTGGAGCCTCTTCTTTCATTAATATTTCAAGTGCTTCACCTATAACAGCCTGACGCTCTGCATCATTATCATAAAGTGTTACTGAATTCAGCGGAAGTCTTCCTGATGTTCCAGCATCATTTTTACAATTCCTGGTGTGTAAGTACTGCCGCCTCCGGCAATCACTACATTAAACTTTTTTCCGTCCATTTTTATGATCTCCCTTCTATTACTGATCCAAGCCCAGTTCCTTGTCTACTGCCTTTCTTACCTGATTGATCTGAAGACCGTAAACTACCTGAACTGTCTCATTTTTCTTAAATACGCCTGCTGCTCCTGTTTTCTGCTTTAAAACCTCATCCTTAACAATTGAACTGTCTTTTACGATCAGACGTAAACGTGTAAAACAGTTATCTACTTTTTCAATGTTATCCGGACCACCTAATGCCTCTACGATCAGCTTTGCATTGATCTCCCCTTTTTCAGATGCTGCCGTTTTTTCTGTAGATGCTTTTGCAGTCTTTTCCTTATATTCTGCTTTTGTATGAAGTTTCATTTCCATGCCCTCATCTTCACGTCCAAGGGTCTTTAAATTCAGCTTCGTGATCAGGAAACGGAATAACAGATAATAAATGACAAATTCGGCAACTCCTATTAAAAGATATGTTGGCCAGTGTGTTTTCCCAATCCCCAGCGGAATATTATAAAGAAGAAAATCAATAAATCCATTTGGGCCAATGGCACGACAGTTTAATATATTAAATGCCACCATACCAAGTCCGCTTAATGCTGCATGCGCTACAAACAGGATCGGTGCTACAAACAGGAATGAGAATTCAATTGGTTCTGTTACACCTGCAATAAAAGATGTAAATGCAGCCGGGATCAGGATTGCTTTGATCTTCTGACGGTTTTCGGGTCTTGCTGTGTGATACATTGCAAGGCATGCGCCAACCAGACCAAACATTTTTGAAAGTCCTCTTGCATCCCATACTACAGAAGAGGATAAGATCGGGATAGACGGATCTGCCATTTCCGCATAGTAAATATTTCGGCAGCCTTCGTATACCTGACCTGCAATCTGCTCTGTACCACCCAGTTTTGTGTAAAGAAACGGGGTGTAAACCAGATGATGAAGTCCTGTAGGGATCAGAAGCCGTTCTAGTGCTCCGTAAATAAAAATACCAAAGTTTCCGGTTCTGTTGATAAAATATCCCAGACTGTCGATCACCATCTGTACAGGAGGCCATACATAAGTAAGAACAACTGCAAGAATGATGATAACCGGGATCAGTACAATAAATACAAATCTTGCACCTCCATAGATCTGGAATGCATTGTTAAATTCCGTATCAATGAAACGGTTATGCACATATGCACTTACACATCCAAGAATAATTCCCAGGAATACGCCCATATCCAGGATCTGAATTCCCAGAACTACTGCCTGGCCGCTTCCTCTCAATGCGTCTGCATCCACTAACATTCCTCTTAATCCCATGAATTTATTCATGGCATTGATAAATACCAGGAATGCAAGAAGTGCTGTAAATCCGGCTTCCGCTTTTTTCTTCTTTGCAAGTCCGATTGCAATACCGGTACAGAAGATCAGTCCCAGGTTATTCAGTATCGCTACCAGTGCGCCTGAAAGGATTGTTCCAAATCCCTTTGTTACCGGATTGTCAAGAAACGGTAAGATTTCCATCAGTCTCGCATTTGTCAAAACATTTCCCACGGCGATCAGAAGGCCTGCAATAGGAAGGATCAGCACAGGCATGAACATAGCCTTTGAAAAGGCCTGCATAGCACTCATTACTTTTTCTTTCATTTTACCTCTCTCCATTTTCCAACATAATATTCACTGTCTGTAAAAGATTATGTTTTTTATTCCACGTGGTGATATTTGGAATTATACAGCTTACTGAGAAAAAGTACAGATTTTCAGATCAAAAGAAAACGTGTTACCCAATTGCGTAACACGTTTCACAGAATTATATAAAATTGTATAAATACGCTCTTATTTTATAGAAATGCGATAATATTCATAGATCAAAAGTTCGATCATCATCATTGTTTTTGCAAAATAAAGGGTAGGTTTCATATTCCTGTCATCTAAAGGATTATCATCTTCTACCTCGATCACACAATCACTGTGTTCTTTCAACGGACTGTCTCCCGCATGGTAAATCCTACTGTAAAAATAGAGTTTTCTTCTGCTGTCTTTACCCGGTTCAACACATAAGGTGAACGCCCCGATCTGGAAAACGCAATAAAAACACCTATGGACTCCATGTTATTTTCAAAAATACCAATAGAATCTGCCCCATCTGATAAAATACATTTAATACCCAAAACCAGAAGTTTTTTTCCCAGATAATTTGCCATCATAGAGGAAAAGCCCATACCATAAATAAATACAGTATCCGGCGTTGCGCAGATTTTTTCTGCCGCCCTGCGCAGGTTCTGGTAGTTTTCCAAAGATACAGCTTCCTTTCCTGCAAAATGGCTGACAAAATCTTCATTTACCTCATAACCACGGCTGACACCGCCCACTGCTCCCAGAAGTTTATAATACATCTCAATAAAACCATTATAACCCAGTTTACGTGAAAGTCTCATAACTGTGGATGTAGACGTAAAGTTTTCCCGGGCCACTCCCCGTACCCCTAATTTTAAAGCCTGATCAAGATGAGTCAGCAGATATTCCAATACATTCCGCTCTATATCTGTCAACTGTATTCCACAAGTCAGTTTCTCAATGTCAATCTCCATATACACAGCACCTCTTCATCTTCATTGCATTGTTCCTGAGTAAGCTAATTATTGTAGTATACCATTTTCATTTTGATTTTACAAATTCCACCAGTCGCTGTATACTTTTATTTTGAATAAACTGAATTTGTTGATTGAATATTGTAAAGGACATGTTGATTATGAAACCTTTTGTAGATACCTGTATCCGTTTTAAAAGAAATAACTAGTATTAATTGTGTTGCCGGTAATTTAGTCCTTACTTTTCGATCCATTCTTTGTTACATCCTCTGCCGCTTATATAGGGTATATCGACTTCCGGGTCCTTTCCCTGCTTTTCTGTCTTATGCTGGTGGTGGCTGGATTTCAGAGTATTGGTCTTTTTCATTTTCTCGGCTCTGCACTGCTTACAAAAGTACGGACTACACGGCAATTAATACTGGTGCTTTCCCTGCTGTGCTTCTTTTCCAGCATGTTCATCACCAATGATGTATCGCTGCTTACATTCGTGCCTTTTGGCATTATGATCCTGACTATGACCGGACAGCAAAAACTGTTGATCTCCACCATTGTTTTGCAGACTATCGGAGCAAATTTAGGAAGCATGTTCACACCTGTAGGTAATCCCCAGAACCTGTATCTGGCCTCTGCCTTTTCTGTTTCCACAGGGACTTTCTTGATGCGTATGCTTCCCCTTACAGCCCTTTCTCTGATTTTGCTGGTTGCGGCAGCCTGCATGCTTCCCTCTGCATCTGTAGACATAGCTTCCCAACCAGTAGAAGAACAACCAGAACAGAAAAAGCTGGCTGTTTACCTGGCTCTTTTTGTGGTCTGTCTGGGATGCGTATCCCACCTGATCCCATATCCTGTTATGCTGATTCTCGTCCTCGTAACTTTGCTTTTTACCAACCGGGCATTGTTCCATAAAGCAGATTACTTTCTGCTTTTAACGTTTGTTTTCTTTTTTCTGTTCATCGGAAATGTGCAGAACATCCCGGCAGTATCTGACCTGCTCCACAAACTGATCCGGGGACGTGAACTGGGCGCTGGGATCCTTTTAAGCCAGTGCATCAGCAATGTACCTGCTGCCATCCTGCTTTCAGGCTTTACAGACAAGGTCACACCTCTGCTGTACGGGGTCAATATCGGCGGCCTTGGAACTCTGATCGCATCCTTAGCCAGTCTGATCTCCTATCGTTTTTATGTGGGGACAGAAAATGCGTATACCGGGCGCTATATGAAGATATTTACACTTTATAATGTGATCTTTCTGGTCATCCTGGCTTTGGTGGCATGGAAAATTCTTTAAAATATACAGCAAAAATCCCCGTCTGATCCGACGGGGATAACTGGCAGATTTTTACTTTTTAATCCGCTTTAAACAATGTCATTACAAAGCTGCAGATTTTTTCACTGGTTTCCTGGCAGACCGCCTGAACTTCCTCACTGTCTGCTTCCGGGTCTTCCCCGCATACATCCACACCAATAAGCGTTTTATCCGGTGTCTGCTGCATATACGCATCTATAAAATGTAAAACCTGATTTGAAGCCACATTTCCCTGATCCCAGTTGGTCTTTCCTTCAGACTCTGATAAAATATCTTTATCAATGGAAATATACAGTGGCAATGGATCCTTTTCATCGGCTCCTAAATCATTTTCTTTGCACTGTCCACAAAGTTTCTTTATTCCATCCGGCTTTTCCACATTTTGAAGAAATTCTTCCTCAGAGATCCAGGTTACTTTCCTGATCAATTCTTCCCCATCTTCCAAAAGCTCCCTTTTTGTTTCTTCCATGGCAGTTTCCGGTGGTCCCACCAGAATTACATGTTTTAAATTTTCATTGGTCTCCAGTGCTTCCCGGATCCAGCCACCGCAGGATAAAATGCCGCCAAAGGCCGGTCTCTGCATATCCGTATGGTGGTCAAATACTAACAGTTCAAAAGGTTCCTTTACCAATTCCAGCCACAGTTTTGTCAGATAATGGTAATTGCCGGAGTCTAAAAAATGCAGTCCTTCCGGACCAAATGGGACAATTCTCTTTCCGATCTCTTCCTCTGCCAGGCTATCACAATAGCAGTTAGTCCCCGGAATGTCCTGGCAGTCCAACTGGGAAATAATATGATTATTTGTTTTTCCTGCCTCCAGCACTGCCTTTAGGCCCTGCACTTCGTAAACTCCACTGAAATTCATGATCACAATGTTATTCTTCATATTTAAAACCTCTCCGTACCTGATAAATGGCCTTGCACCGCTTTCCGTTCTGCTCCAAACGCTTCACAGCCTGCAACGCGCCCCCGGGCGCGTTCCCCACTTCCATTTTAAGCGAAAAAAAGCTGCAGCTTCTAAGAAACTGCAGCCATTTTTATTTCACAACTATTACTTATTTCTCAGCGATTGCTTCGATCTCGCAAAGAACGCCCTTTGGAAGAGACTTAACTGCTACGCAGCTTCTAGCTGGCTTAGAAGTAAAGTACTTAGCGTATACTTCGTTGAATGCTGCGAAATCGCCCATATCTGCTAAGAAGCAGGTGGTCTTGATAACTTTGTCATAGCCGCTTCCTGCTGCTTCCAGGATAGCTCCTACGTTCTTGCAGCTCTGCTCAGCCTGTGCAGCGATGCCTTCTGGTACAGTGCCGTCAGCTGGATTTACCGGGATCTGACCGGAAGTATAAACAATACCGTTTACTTCAAAACCCTGAGAATAAGGTCCGATTGCGCCTGGTGCTTTTTCTGTGTTGATTAATTTCATTTTCAAATCCTCCTTTGAACTGTGATGTTCACATCATGTATCCAATATTATAGCCAACCTTTGTAAATATTGCAATGTTTTTATACACATACATCATTAAAATTAAGTAAAAACATACATGATTATTTTTTTATTAACCTAAATAATTTTGTAAAACATAGTAACAAATAAATTTAAAAGCTGACTATTTATCTATAAATATACTCTGTGCTATTTTGCAAATCTATTAACTGTTTTATACTTTTAACATTCCAAGAAGGTATTCTCTGCTGTTCTTCTCCGGCTCTTCCAAAACCAGTTCCAGAAAATGATGCAATGTCTGCCCCACTTCTTTTCCCGGCTTCATTCCGGCTTTTATCAGGTCATTTCCGGTAACAGCAAGCATTTTTAAGGAAATGCAGTCACCGTCTGCGCGGATCTCATCCCGCAATGCACAGATCCGCTCTAACTGCCTTACCGCCACACTTTCGCTATCCTTGTCTTTTGCTGCCTCTTTTGCCAGACACAGCTTAATATTTAACAGATCATCAAATAATTCCGGTTCCATCTGGCTCATGACTTACGGATCTGAGGCTTGCTTTCGATACCTGGCATAAATTCCAGTTCTGCTGCCGTTTCCAGCGTACACATTTCATCTGTTTTTCCATCTGGAAGAGCGATCTCCCCGCAAATGGATCTTTCGATCCAACCAGTCAGCACCTTTACCTGGTAAATAGTATCATTATCCAGTTTCAGATCCCGTAAAATGCGCACTGACTGCTCCGGTGTTCCTTTTCTTAAAAATAAAGCCCAACGAAGGGCCTTTTTTGCAGGAACAGTAATCGGCATATCTGCAAGCATTTCTCCCATTTTGTGAAATGTTTCAGAAACATAGGGCTGATGCCTGTTTCATATACCAGCTTCATAGTCTGTGGCCGGTCACTTAAAAGCAGCTTGGTCAGTTCCACCTGGATACGTTCTTTGCTTACGTGGATCAGATTTGGAGCGATTTCTGTGATCGCCTGCCGTGTGGCATCTTCGATCTCAAATCCCAGCTGGGCAGAAAAACGGATAGCCCGCAGGATACGCAGGGCATCTTCTGTAAAACGTTCCGTTGGATTTCCAACGCAGCGGATCACTTTACGGTCAATGTCTTCCCTGCCGCCGAAAATATCCACCAGGCTGTATTGTGATTATAAGCCATGGCGTTAATAGTAAAGTCACGGCGCTTTAAATCTTCTTCAAGAGAAGGGGTAAAAGTAACAGTATCCGGGTGTCGGCCATCTGTATAATCGCCGTCCACCCGGAATGTAGTTACCTCATATCCCTCTTTTCCAACCATAATGGTCACAGTGCCATGCTGTATGCCTGTATCCAGTGTCCTGGTAAAGAGAGCCTTGACCTGCTCCGGTCTGGCACTGGTGGTAATATCCCAGTCTCCCGGCTCTCTTTTCAGGATCATGTCCCGGACACAGCCGCCTACTACATAGGCCTCGTAACCATGTTCATTTAACCTGTCAATGATCTTTCTTGCAGGTTCCGGGATATTCATTTTCATATTAATATGCACGTCCCCAGTAAACCATCTTCTTAGCTGGCTTTCCGCAGCATACACACTTGTCAGACAGAGTTTCCTGCTCAAATGGCATGCATCTGGAAGTTGCGCCGGTTACTTCCTTGATCTTGTCTTCGCATTCCTGGCATCCGCACCACATAGCCTTTACGAAACCTGGCTTTGTGTTAATGGTCTCAACGAACTCATCCCAGCCTAAAGCGGTATAAGTGTGGGCATCTCTGTGCTTTCTTGCCTTCTCTAACATGTCATGCTGGATGGTATCAAGCAGTTCTGCTGCCTTTGCTTCTAACTCGTCCAGGGAAACAACGGTCTTTTCGTGGGTATCGCGGCGTACCAGAACAGCCTGGTTGTTTTCCATATCCTTTGGTCCGATCTCTACTCTTAACGGGATACCACGCATCTCGCAGTCAGCAAACTTCCAGCCCGGGCTCTTGTCGCTGTCGTCTACCTTTACAGAGAAGCCGGACTTGATCAGACGGTCTCTTAACTCGAATGCCTTGTCTAATACGCCTTCCTTCTTCTGCTGGATCGGAACTACCATGATCTGTACAGGAGCAATTCTTGGAGGCAGTACCAGACCATTGTCATCACCATGTACCATGATGATAGCGCCGATCATACGGGTTGTCATACCCCAGGAAGTCTGGTAAACATGCTTTAATGTATTGTCTTTATCAGTAAACTGGATATCAAATGCCTTTGCAAAGCCGTCACCGAAGTTGTGGCTGGTACCGGACTGTAATGCCTTACCATCATGCATCAGGGACTCGATGGTGTAAGTAGCCTCTGCACCTGCAAATTTCTCCTTATCAGTCTTCTGTCCCTTGATAACCGGGATCGCTAAAACCTGCTCGCAGAAATCAGCGTATACATTTAACATCTGGATGGTACGTTCCTCTGCCTCTTCAGCAGTTGCATGAGCAGTATGTCCTTCCTGCCATAAGAACTCTCTGGAACGAAGGAATGGACGGGTTGTCTTCTCCCAACGAACAACAGAGCACCACTGGTTGTATACCTTTGGAAGGTCACGGTAAGAATGGATGTCTCTTGCATAGAAATCGCAGAACAGAGTCTCAGAAGTAGGTCTTACGCAAAGTCTCTCCTGAAGTGGCTCTAATCCGCCATGAGTTACCCATGCAACTTCCGGTGCGAAACCTTCTACATGGTCTTTTTCCTTCTCTAACAGGCTTTCCGGAATGAAAATAGGCATGTATACGTTCTGTACACCTGTCTCTTTAAATCTGCGGTCCAGTTCTTTCTGGATGTTCTCCCAGATCGCATATCCAGCTGGCTTGATGACCATACAGCCCTTTACGCTTGCATAATCGCACAGCTCTGCTTTTTTAACCACATCGGTATACCACTGGGCAAAGTCAGTGTCCATGGATGTGATCGCTTCTACCATTTTTTTGTTGTCTGCCATAATTTTTCTCCTTATTTGTTTCTTTTTAAACCATGTACTCTCGGAACCTTTTTGTACTTGATTTTGCGAGAAGATTTTTTGCCAGTTGTGCCCAGATTTCTGAGGCGTACGCGGGGCGTACGTTGATGAAATTTGGGCGCGACTGGCGGAAAATCAGCCGCAAAGGCAAGTGCAGGAAAGGTTTCGAGAGTACATAAAATCAAAAGAGCCATCCGATCCCATGCATCAACTTACTGCAAGGGACCGAATGACTCGGCGGTACCACCCTTCTTAGTTCCTGCAAAAATGTTGAGGCAAATGACATTTTACCTCTGCAGAAACCCTCTTGTTTATCCTCTAACGCAGGAAATACGCTGCATTTATCATACAGAGCTCCAGGGCAGGTTGGGTCACGCTTTCGTAAGGAACTTCCACCAGTGTTCCTCTCTCTGTAACGGGCTGTCCGACTTAATGATCCCCTTCAACGCCATTTTCATGGAATTTCATAGATTCTCTTTGATTTACGTCATTTCCTTTCGATTTTACGCCAGAACGGGATTTTTGTCAATGGGACATAAAACGGTTACCACCGTCTATCATAGCTGACTTATTTGTTTCATTATGCCTCTGTTCATTGTTCATAGGCTGCGTGATCAATAATTCTGTCATATCCTCGATCAGCAACAATCCCAGCGGTCCCAGAAACAGCCCTGCTATCCCAAACAGTTTCAGTCCCACATACACTGCCCCCAGTGTCTCAAAAGGCGAAAGTCCCATCTGCCCGCTCATCAGATGTACTTCCAGGAACTGCCGCATAAAAGTACAGATCAGATATAAACCTGTTAAGATCAATGCTGTTTTCCAGCTTCCCATGCAATCTCAATGACCGCCCACGGCACCAGCACCGTTCCTGTTCCTAATACCGGAAAGGCATCCATGATACCAATCCCCATTCCCACAAGGACAGGACATGGATTTCCCACCAAAAACATGCCTATTGTACACAAAAATGAGGTAAGTAAAAATATGATTCCCTGACTTTTAAACCACACTTTCCCGGTGCTTACCAGCCTGTCACCGATCAGACGGAACTCCCGGCTGAAAACAGACCGGTCCCGCCGTTCTTTTAACTCTTCCATTTCCTGTAGCTTAAAATGGCGCTGCAGAAAGAAAACAGGCTTATAAATCCAATACGACCTATAACTCCGGCTGTATAATAAGAGCCAACCATCAAGGACGGCACCGATTTCTCTTTCACATACTTTGTTCCTGCTTCGATCATACTTCCTGCCACATGGATTCCCCAGCCGGGATCAAGGCCGAACCGCTTCTCAAGACCGGAACATTTTTCCTCGATCCAGAAATAAAGCCCATCCAGCCATACAGGAAGCTGGTTCATCAAAGTAGACGTTTCTTCCCACAGACGGCGGATGCCCAAAGTCAGCAGAAAACTTCCAAGCACCGCTAAGATCAGTAACTGTACCGATCCGATCAGTCCCAGTGATGGCTTCCATTTTTTTCCAAATATACGCACTGTAATCCGGTGCTGTAAAAACCGGGCTGACGGCCGAAGGAGCAGTGCCAGTGTATAACCCAATAAAAGAGGAACCACAAGTGGCAGCAGGTATTTAAGACCTGCATACACCATTCCTGTGATTCCTGTTATAATAAAAAATTTCTTCAGTTTCTTTCCCGGTTTTTCCATGGACTCACCTGTTTTTTGATCTGTACTTCCTTTGTACATTCTTATTATGAGTCTTATGGACGGGAATTATTCACGGTCTTTAATTGCATTCCGATATTTTTCTTTTTCCGTTATACGGTTTCTTTTTCGCCATCTTCCGGCTTTTCTTCATCTTTGCACACATCTTCCAGATATGCCAGAGCAGCTCTTAAACAGCCGTCAACACCAACTAAACTGCTGTCCACGCAAAGATGATAATTCTGGGCTCTTCCCCAGGTATTTCCAGTATAATACTGGTAATAATCCCGGCGCTTGCGGTCAACAGCACGGATCTTCATTTCCATGTCTTTTTCGTTGATGCCTTCTTCCGGTTCCAGTTCCATCAGACGTTTTATGCGCTGTTTCATTTTTGAATATATGAAAATGTTCACGCTGTCCTCCAGGATCATATCTGCGCAGCGTCCTACGATCACACATGGGCCATGAGAAGCCAGTCTGCGGATCACATTGGACTGGGCCACAAAAATCTGATCAGACATAGGCACTTTATACAACTCCGAAAAAGAATGATGGATCTTGTGATCCAAAGGATCGTCCTCGATCACATGCTCATCATATTTGCGGAACGCTTCCTCTGCAATATTAATATCATCTGCTGCCATGGAGATCAGTTCCTTGTCATAAAAAGGAATCCCCAGCGCCTCTGCCAGCTTCACACCCAGTTCTCTTCCACCGCTGCCGAATTCACGGCTCACTGTAATCACCTTGTTCATAATACTTTTCCCCGCCTTTCTCCTTGGTAACTGCTGTTCTAGTAGTATAGCACATTTCCCTGGAAAAAGGGGTTAATTTTATCTTAAACCATATAAGTAAGCTCGTGTTTTCAAGAATACATTCAAAGGGGCATAGGTGTCCGCGCGATTAGAATAACTGCCAAAACAGCGCCCGCAAACGCTGCAGCAGCAACAACTGCTATCACTTTTCTGCTGAGTTTCTTCTTTGCTGCCTTACAGATCAGCGCAGCACAAGCCACGCAGACAACCGCAGCAGCCATGGCGATACCTATCATCTCCCATAACCAGGATAACTCGTATAAGAGTCTCATACATTTCCCCTCACCTTCTGTTGATCACCGCAAAATACCTTTTGCCACAACATCATGATAATACCATAGCCAAAAGGCCAGAAATCTGATGCAAGCCTGCTTGCAGGAAGATTTCTGGCCTCAGGACACCGGTATATCGTTTTCGTAAATAATGTACCAGTATCATAACATTTTGACGTTGCTGTGTAAACCTGTAAATTTTACAACTCATTCATTTGTTTTTTATATAAACACTACTTATTAAAGCAGATATACTCAATTCCCACGATCTCGCAGAACATCTTCAAAACCTTCGCATACTTTCCATAAACCATATGCAGATGGTTTGAGTTGATCTTCTCGTAGAACTTTTCATAGTCTGCCTCTGCTTCTACGAATGCATGTGGATAGCAGTATGTAGTCTCTTTTAACTTCTCAAGAGGATACATCTTTGTGGTTCCTTCAAAGCAGCCTAATACATATTTCCCATTGCTGCGGAACAGTCTGGCAACCGTTACATCACCTGGTTTGGAGATAAACTGGATGGATGCACCACCTGCTTCCCCGAAGATATGAGGCATTAAAGCGATCTTCTTCATAGCTTCTTCTTTGTTGTCCGGATCAGCGAAATATGGTGCCACGCTGCCGCAGTTTGCCAGTACAAATTCCTTATCGTTTCCGTCAAAGAACTTGATGTCCAGCAAACAGGAAGGCTTTCCTTCTGCGCACAGATTTAAGATGCGCATGGTCATAGCACCATCGCAGTCACACTCGCAAGAGGTAGGAATCGGTGTCTTTTCGCCGTCTGCGTCATATGGGTTGTTTAATAATGCCACGCCCAGACACTGGAGAACAAAATGGTCACTCATATCCTGCTGGCACTTGATGCCCATGAAGTTATATTTCTTTTCCGCAGCCATATCCTTTAACGCCAGATAACTGCGTACCTGTAATTCCAGTGTTTTCTCTGTAAACTTGTCACCGTATTCGATCCTCGGGACATTTTCCTTTACCCACTTTAAATGCTTCTGGACACGTTCTTCGTCCAGTGCCTTTGCACGGTATACGATCTCATACTGGTCGCAGTGGTCAAACTCTACCCCAAAGGTACTCTGCCACTGGCTTGGATCTGCTACCGTAGTCCCAATACCAATACTTCTTCCGCCGATCATTCCATAGCTGGAACGGCGAATGCCTTCTGCCACATAAACACCTTTTACAAAGTTATCTACCTTTTCCTGGATCTGTGGATCTTCATAATCACCTGATACACGGATACACTTCTTTCCGGTCTGGTCCAACATACCCCCAACTGCCAACAGTGTTACAAGGCTGGACGTATTGCGCTGCAAATTTCCTAACAGCAACACCGGATAGGAAGTTCCATAGGCAATGCGGAATGCTAAAGATGGGGTTGCCCAGATAGGCACATGGATGATCACAGCTTCAATGCCCTGTTTCTTGATCTCATCAGAAATATTCTGTCCATCTTCTGTGTCAAATACAATAGGTGAGATATAAAGGTCATATTTATCCCCAAAGGCCTTTTTTACCTTTTCAATCTCGCTTGCTACAATTGCTTCTCTCTTTTTATAAAATTCGCGACGGCTGTCACCTAATGTGACGATCGCTACCTTCTTTTTCTCCATGAGAAATCCCTCCTTTAGAATTACATGTTAAAACCACTCTGGCTTAATAAGTTTCGGTAATGCAAAGGCGATATCCGGTAAAAATGCGATCAGCACTACTACTACTACAGAAACCATGATATACGGGATAACAGCCTTAAACGACTTTTGCACACTCATTCCGGAAATCCTTCCTGCGATCAGCAAACACAGACCGTAAGGAGGTGTTACCTGACCAACTGCCAGTGTGATAACGATGATCAGACCTAACTGTACTGGTGTGATGCCAAATGCGGTTGCAACAGGCATTAATACAGGAACGAACAGGATCATTGCAGGAATAGCATCCATAAATGTTCCAAGGAATAAATAGAATCCGATCACAGCCAGCAAGAACTGCCACTTATATGGGAAGTAGGTAGCGAACATCTGCTGAACGCTGGTACTTACATTGTAGTAGCTTAAAAGCTGTCCCAAAGCATTTGCGGTTGCCAGAGCAAACAGGGAAGTGGCGCTGGTACGCAGTGTGTCATAAAGTAATGGTTTTACATCTTTTAAAGAAAGGTTCTTAAATACGAATACACCAAGGATGATCGCGTAGATACATGCAATCGCTGCGGACTCAGTTGCTGTACACAGGCCTCCGATAACGCCGCCGATAATAATAACAGGTGTTAATACTGGAGGAAGACATTTTATAGCCAGCTTTAAAAAGTCTTTAAATGACATTGGATCCTGTTTTGGATAATGATATTTCTTATTTCCCATGAAAATAACAAACATCTGTCCAAGACCGATCAGGATACCCGGAACAACACCGCCTAAAAACAGAGCGCCGATGGATGCGCCTGCTACGGAAGAGTAAACGACCATAGGAATAGATGGCGGGATAACGATACCGATGGTAGAAGAAGCCGCAGTTACACCTACGGAAGTTTCCTGATTGTAACCTTCTTCCTCCATAGCCGGGATCAGAATAGAACCGATACCTGCTGTATCAGCCTGGGAAGAACCGGAAATTCCGGCAAATAACATAGATACTAATACATTTGCATAGGCAAGACCGCCTGGGAATCTTCCTACGATACCATTACAGAACTGGATCAGTTTCTCACTGATCTTAGCACGGTTCATAATGTTTGCTGCCAGAACGAACAGCGGAACTGCAAGCAGTGTAAAGCTGTTCAGGCCGGTAAACATTTTCTGTACAACTGTAATTAAAGAAATAGAATTTAACTGGGAAATACCAAGGAGTGCCACCAGACCCAGGATATAGGCAATGGGGATTCCTGCAAATAATAAAACTAAAAACGCTGCTACCAGTACCAGGATCATAACTCTGCCTCCTTCATTGCCTTTTCAACTGCATCTTCTACCTGCCTCTGTCAGGATGTTTGATACAATCTATGATATTTTCTACAGAGAACACTGCTGCTGTAAGGCCAAAGATGGGAACACATAACCAGCTCCATCCTTTACTTACCGGCATAGAAGTCATTTTCCATGCTGCAAACTGCTGTACCAGCTTAATGCCGTAAATGCCAACCACCAGGTTGAAGATCAGGACAAATATATGTCCTGCCAGTTCATCTGCAAAAAGGGATTTTCCTTTTAATTTTTCGGTTAATGCTGTAAATTTAAAGTGTTCATTGGAGCGAACCATTGGTGCTGATCCGATAAAGCAGCACCATGCCAGAGCGGCGTTGGCAACTTCTTCTGTAAAAGCCGCCTGGAATCCGAATACACGGGAACATACCTGTACTGTGGTGCACACAAAGAAAACTGCAACAGATGCCATTCCTACGATATACAGAACTTTTTCCATCAGATCACATATCTTTTTCACGTTAAAACCTCCATTTTCAATGTTCTCCCGGAATCTTTTCACGGGATCAGGTGCAAAACATTCTGGAAAAACATATGAAAAACGCGTACAACTATCTACACAGCTATACGCGTTTTTCTTACAATGCCGTATCTGCTATGCCTGCTTATTTTGCTGCTTCATTTACCTTGTTGTAGAGATCAGTTACACCGATCTTCTCTGCTGCTGCCGCTCTTGCATCTGCACAAGCTGCGATCAGACTTTCTTTATCAACTTCATTAACGATACCGCCATTTTCCTTGATGGTCTTAAGTGCTTTATCGTTCAGGTCTTTATCAAATGCTCTCTGCTCTTTGCAGGCATATTCTGCTGCTTCATCTACCCACTGCTTCTGCTCATCAGTTAAGCTGTTGTACTTGTTAGCTCCGATCAGGAACATTCTGGTTGCAATGTCATGGTCAGTCAGAGATACGTAAGGACCAGCTTCATAGAACTTCTGCAGTAAGATGTTTCCAAGGTCATTCTCTGCTGCGTCGATTACATGGTTCTGAAGTCCGCTGTACAGCTCGTTATAAGCCAGTGTTGTTGGGTTTGCTCCCAGTGCGGACCATACGGAACGTACTATATCAGAGTCCTGGACACGGATCTTTACGTTCTTGAAATCTTCTACTGTATTTACAGGTTTAACACCGAAGTACTCTCTGGTACCGCAGCTCCAGTAGCCTAAGTTATGAAGAACGCCGCCTGCATTGATCTTATCTGTGATGGTCTGTCCAACTTCACCGTCTACAACTGCTGTCCAATGATCTAAGCCTGTGTAAAGGAATGGGATGGAGAACAGGTCTGCTTCTTTAACACCGGTGGTTGCTACGAAGTTTGGAGAAGCAACGATCATATCAACGGTTCCTGTTGCCATCTTCTCAACCAATTCTGCTTCATTTCCGCCTAACTCTCCATTTGGATGGATCTCAACAGTCATCTTTCCGCCGGATACCTCTTCCAGTTTTTCCTTCATTGCATCGAAACCAGCCTGATAGGAACTGTCAACCGTATTAACATGGGCACCGATCAGTTTTACCTCCGGTTCTGCTGCTGTTTCTGTCTTCTCCTCTGCTTTTGTTTCCTCCTTGGCAGGTGCCTCTGTAGCTGCCGGTGCTGCCGTGGTAGCTGCTGTGTCCATCTTTGTACATCCTGCTAAAGATGCTGCTACGCCTGCTGCACACATTACATAAAACATTTTTCTCATAATAAGTACCCCTTTCTAATACATAAAATGTTTTTGGTTTTATACTCATACAGTGTGATCACTGTACATAGCCTTGATTTTGTGTGGAAATCGTTTTCCACAGTGGGTAAAAAATATATGGAAATCGTTTTCCATTTTCCTGATTTTTTTGCACACCGGATGTGGTGTGCAAAACATATGTGACGATATCACCAAAAGGTAACTTGTCTGTTATATCTTCTATATGGCCAACTTGTATTTAGCCGATCCTCTTTGTACTCTGGCGTACGATCAGTCTAGATTTTACCAGAACTTCTTCCTCGCTTACACAGGATTCTTTCACTTCCGGATGCTCTAGCAAAGAAAAATAATACTGTGCAAGCTTCTTTCCCCAGAGATACTGCTCCAGTCCTACTGTGGTAAGTGCCGGATCAACGGAGTCTGCAAATACCAGATCATCGAATCCGACAATGGAATAATCATCCGGCACTTTTTTTCCGGCTTCCCGGACTGCTTTGAAAGCACCTAATGCCATGGCATCGTTCATACACACAAAAGCAGTAACTTCCGGAGTTCTCTCTAAAAGAGCCTTTGTCAGATAATATCCTTTATCCGCGGATTCTGTTACATCAGCGACAGCATCACGTCCCCAGATATAAACATATTCTTCCCGATATGGGATCTTCGCTTTTCCCAGCACCTGCTTATAACCGGTCAGACGGCTTCTTCGGATGGAGTTATCCAGCTTGTCAAACAGCATAGCAACTTTTTTATGTCCCAGATCCAGCAGATGCTGTACTGCCAACTCGCATTCTTCTACCTTATCTACCATAATGGTGTGCATATCCGGTATACAGATACCGTTAGAAACAACATTTAAAGCAACTCCACCACGTTTTACCAGGCGAAACATAGCTTCCGGGATCTCATCAATGTAAATGCTGATAATTCCCTGAACGTTGACTGCCAGCATATTTTCAATACTGTAGTTGATCCGCTCTTTATCTCTGTCACAGCTTGATATGGACATGTGATAATTCCGGCTGACGATCTCATCTTCGATCCCTCTTACAATAGATGGATAAAAGGGGTTCGCAATGGACGGAATAATGATCCCGATGGATGTACTTTTTTTTGCTCTTTAAGTTTCTGGCCTGAAGATTTGGGATATATCCTAACTGCTTGGAAGCAAGAAGGATCTTTTCCTTTAACTCCGGCTTTACCGGATGGTCTGAGTTGTTTAAAACTCTGGAAACCGTGGCTGGAGAAACATTCGCTGCTCTCGCCACATCATGGATAGTTACTTTGTCTTTGTTCATATTGTTCCAATCTGCATAATGGAAATCGTTTTCCGTTTGCTTTTTTATACTAACATATTGATAAGATTTTTTCAAGTATTATTTAAAATTTATATAAAAATATACCGAAACGTAGTTTTTAAGCCACTTTCCGGTATCTGTTTTGATCTCACTTTTATATTTTTCTGTTCAGACCCACTACCGTCTCAACATGACAACTCTGCCAAACATATCGCAGCATCTTACCTTCTCTACCTCATACCCGCCATCTGCAAGATATCTTAAATCTCTTGCCAGCGTAGAGGAGTCGCAGCTGACATAAACCACCCGTTTCGGTGCCATTTTAAAATGGTATCCAGGCAGACCTGGTCGCAGCCTTTTCTTGGGGGGTCTACTACGATGACATCGGCGTAGACTTTGTTCTTTTCATACTGTTCCGGAAGGACTTCCTCTGCCTTTCCGGTGAAGAATTCTGCATTGGTAATGTTATTTAAGGCAGCATTCCTTCTGGCATCTTCAATGGCCTGGGGAACAATCTCAACACCGTAGACCTTCTTTGCATTCTGGGCTAAAAACAGGGAAATGGTTCCTATTCCGCAGTACAGATCCAGACTGTTTCATTTCCGGTCAGTCCCGCATATTCCAGGGCGGTTCCATACAATTTTTCCGTCTGCACCGGATTGACCTGATAAAAGGACAACGGAGAGATCTGATAGGTCACATTTCCAATATTATCAGTGATGTAACCAGGGCCATATAAATTTACGATCTCTTTTCCCATGATCACATTGGTCTTTTCCTGATTGATGCTGTAGGAAATGCTGGTCATGCCTTTCACCTGGCACAGTTCTTCTACCAGCTGTTCCTTTGCCGGAATATCTTTTCCGTTGATCACCAGACAGACCATGATCTCACCGGAATGGAAGCCTTTGCGGATCAGTGCATGACGCACTAAGCCTTATGGGTCGTCTCATCATAAGGGCGGATCCCATGGACTCTCATAAATCCTTTGATAATGCCTAAAATATCCTTATTTTCTTCCACACCTAACAGACAGTCTTCACACTCAATAATGTCATGGGTACGGCCTGCATAAAATCCAGCCACAATATTTCCATTTTTATCCAACCCAAACGGAAACTGTGCTTTGTTGCGGTAACGCCACGGCTCTTTCATTCCCATGATGGAAAGCATGTGGATCTCATCTTCCTTAAACTTTCCGATCCTTAACAGGTGGTTTTTTACCTTACGCTCTTTAAATTTCAGCTGCTCTTCATAGGACATAGCCTGAAGCTGGCAGCCGCCGCACTGGCGGGCAACCGGGCACTTGGCTCTACTCTTGCCTCTGACGGCGTAAGGATCTCCATCAACCTTGCAAACCCGTAATTTTTCTTCATTTTCATGGCACGGGCACGGACTACATCTCCGATCACTGCATCTTTGATGAACCAGATATAACCATCCAGTTTACCGATCCCTGCGCCGTCTTCACTCATATCTTCAATGGATACTGTAAATTCCTGATTTTTTTCCATATTTCTATTTTACTCCGTTGTTCTGCGGATATTAGAGTCTAAGAAACGGTTAAATCCCAACCATCCCTTGATTTCGCCACCAGCATTTAATGCCTCGATCATGGTCTCCATCTTTGCATCTGTCGTATCTGCAAAATTCAGTGCCAGTGCCTCAAGTAAGGCCGGCTTCTTAGGAGAACCGTATTCCAGCTCCCCGTGATGTGCCAGGATACAGTGTTTTAACTCAACTGCAATACTTGCCGGAAAACCTTCGATCTCCTTCATACGGTCTGATATCATTTCCGTGCCAATGATGATATGGCCCAGTAACTGTCCGTCATCGGTATAATCATTTTCCGGGAAACGGGACAGTTCTTTTGTCTTGCCGATGTCATGGAAAATAGCCGCTGTGATCAGCAGATCACGGTTTAACTCTTTATAATATCCTGCGTAATAATCACACAGCTTTGTAACACTTAACGTATGCTCTAACAGTCCGCCTACAAAACCATGATGAACGGTCTTTGCTGCAGAATGGAACTGGAATGCTTTTGCAAAAGCAGCATCATCTACAAAGAAGCTGGACAGCAGGCGGTTTAAGTATGGATTCTTTACGCTCTTGATAAATGCCAGAAGCTCTTCATACATTTTTCCGATATCCCGCTTGGATACAGGCAGATAATCAGACTCTATATACTCTCCTTCTCCTGCCTTGCGGATGCGGCGTACATTTAACTGGTTGGAGTTCTGGAATAAGGTCACATCTGCTTCAATGCAAACATAATCCATGGTATCAAAGTCTCCAACACCAGGAGAATTTAAGTCCCAGATCTTGGCATCAATGGTTCCTGTCTTGTCCTGAAGGACCAGGTTGCCATATTCTTTTCCATTTTTTGTAAGCTGGATCTGCTTATTTTTACATAAATACACATCAGATACGTGCATACCCTCACGGAAGGTTTCGATATATCTCATTTTCTTACCTCATCTTTTCTAATTTTGATTTTTTCCATAAAAGAGAGCCCGGCACCTTTCCTACCTGGCTCCCACTGTTACTTCAAATTCAATCTCTTTGTACTCATCTTTTCCATTGTTTCTCTGGACTGTTACTGTAATGCGGTCTCCTACATGGAGTTTTTCCACCTGGGCCTGGAAATTCTTCATTCCCTCGATCTTAATATCATTGATCCCGGACAAAATATCACCAGGCTGAAGTCCGGCATTATAGGCAGGACTTTCGGCAGCTGCCGCGATCATATAAATACCAGATGTCATTCCATTTTTTTCCATTTCTGAAGTAACTTCCTGACCTTCAATGCCTAAATAAGGCACCTGGATCCCATTACTTAAAAGTTCCAGAGCTCCTTTATAATCAGAAATGGACATAAATGTTTTCATGCCTGTATCCACATCCTGCTCATAGCGGTCTGTGGCCCAGCCAACCAGTTCTCCCTCTGTATTAAACAGGAAAGTCCCTGCATCTGCCTTACTTTTGATATCCGCATACAGAACACGGGCATTTCCATCTGTCATCTGTACATTTTTAGCTATATAGGAAATGAAACCATAGCTGCTGGAGTGTACCATACCTGCCGGTGAACCCATGGATATAACCAGATCTCCCTGTCTGACCCCATAGGAATTTCCCAGTTTTACCGGTTTTATCTTCTCAAACTGTGCATCATCCAGTGAAGTAGCATCTACACGGATCATGGTCAGTCCCATCCGGGAGTCTGTCTGTTTTACGGCTCCAGGAAGAACGGCACTGTCTGAAAATGCAACTTCCAGAGAGTCTGCTGTCTCTATTGCTTCTGTTGGTGCCAGGATCAGAACTTCTTCTTTTCTGGCATCGATCACAACACCTGAAAACTGTCCTGTGGTTTCGATTGGGTTATCAAACCAGTCTTTTTCATGCTGGATGGAATGGATCGCAGCAATGGAACTATCTGCTTCTGATACCAGTGTCCTTAAATTTCCGTACATCTTGTTCAGATCTTCCAGAGAATATGGATATTTTTCCAGCTCTGAACGAACTTTCTCTTCTACCGGTTCTGTCTCTTCTGTTGAAGCTTCCTGAGTCTGCTGTACCGGAGCTGATGTTTCCGGTTCATCTTTCGGTATTGTAATGGAACGGCTTTCTTCTATTTTTTCCTGTCCCATTATCTTTCTGACTACCGTTTTCGTAACTGTAAAACAAACCGCCGATATGGTCCCAAACAGTACTGCACAAATAACAGTCAATATAATATATCTGACGATCTGCCTTCTTGATAACGGCTGACGCACGATCTTCTCCTGGATAAACTGCCAGGAACGCTCTTCTTTTACGTTGTCATCCTTATCTGTACGCTTATCCGCCATTGCGTTCCTCCTTGCGAAGAATCTTATTCCTATTATAAGGTTCTTCCTGCTATTATGCAAGATGTTCTATGGGATTCTTGCGCCAAAAGTGCCCGTCTTACTGGGTTTTCTCCCCGCACCACCTAAGAAATTTCCCGTAGTAAAACAGAATGTTTACTGGTATAATGTAAAGGCGCAAAGAAAAAACAAGCGCTTATTTTCCTATCACTCGGAGGAACCAACATTTATGAACCAAAAAGCCTTAAAAACTTTAGAATATACAAAGATCATCGCCCAGCTGGAGTCCCATGCGGCTTCCCCACTGGGTAAAGCCTCTGCCGGGATCTTGTGCCATCTTCTGACCTGGAAGAAGTTCGCACCTGGCAGGCGCAGACCACCGATGCGGCTGACAGAGTCCGCTTAAAAGGCACTGTCTCCTTCTCCGGCCTGCGGGACATCGGCAGTTCTTTAAAGCGCCTGGAGATCGGCAGTGCTTTAAGCATCAGCGAACTGCTTTCTATCAGCTCTGTTCTTACAGTTGCTGCCCGTGCAAAAGCCTACGGCCGTCAGGACGTCCCGGAAAACACCTTTACACCACGTTTTCCAGGTCAGCAGCCACCGAAACAGACAGCAGCCGAGGAATATGTGCCTGACTCCTTAGACCCGTTATTCCAGGCCTTAGAGCCGCTTACACCAGTGAATAATGAGATCAAGCGCTGCATCCTTTCCGAAGATGAGATCGCTGATGATGCAAGTCCCGGCCTGTCCCATGTGCGCCGTTCCTTAAAAGCCTGCGCAGACCGTATCCATACCCAGTTGAACTCTATCCTGAACTCCCACCGTACCTATTTACAGGACGCTGTGATCACCATGCGTGACGGCCGGTACTGTCTCCCTGTTAAATCAGAGTACAAAAGCCAAGTATCCGGCATGGTCCATGACCAGTCTGCCACAGGTTCTACCCTTTTTATTGAACCAATAGCCATTGTAAAATTAAACAATGAGATCCGCGAACTGGAGATCCAGGAGCAGAAAGAGATCGAGGCTGTTTTAGCTTCTTTAAGCAACCAGACAGCTCCTCATATTGAAGAACTGCAGATGGACATGGCACTGTTAGCACAGCTGGATTTCATTTTTGCGAAAGCTGCACTTTCCCACCAGTACCGCTGCACAGCCCCAATTTTCAATGATAAGGCTACATCAATATCAAGGACGGACGCCACCCATTGCTGGACCAGAAAAAAGCAGTACCTATCAATGTATGGCTTGGAAAAGACTTTGACCTGCTGATCGTAACAGGTCCTAATACCGGCGGTAAGACCGTTTCCTTAAAAACCGTAGGTCTTTTCACCTTAATGGGACAGGCGGGACTTCACATTCCGGCCTGGGAAGGTTCTGAATTAGCTGTATTCGACAATGTATTTGCTGATATCGGTGATGAGCAGAGCATTGAGCAGAGTTTAAGTACTTTCTCCGCCACATGACCAATACGGTACGTATTTTAGAGGAAGCAGACTCCCGTTCCCTCTGCCTTTTCGATGAGCTGGGAGCCGGTACCGACCCAACAGAAGGTGCTGCCCTTGCCATTGCCATGCTGTCATTTTTACACAATATGAAATGCCGTACCATGGCAACCACCCATTACAGCGAATTAAAGGTATTTGCACTTACTACCCCGGGCGTGGAAAATGCATGCTGCGAGTTTAACGTAGAAACACTGCAGCCGACCTACCGCCTGCTGATCGGTGTTCCGGGAAAGAGTAATGCGTTTGCTATTTCCAAAAAACTTGGACTGCCGGACTACATTATTGAAGATGCAAAGAACCATCTGGAAGCAAAAGATGAGTCCTTTGAGGACCTGCTTACCAGCCTGGAAAACAGCCGTGTGACCATTGAAAAAGAACAGGAAGAGATCCGTTCCTATAAAGAGGAGATCGCCCAGTTAAAATCCCGCCTCACCCGCAAGGAAGAGCATCTGGATGAGCGCAAGGACAAGGTGATCCGCAATGCAACAGAAGAGGCACAGCGCATCCTTCGTGAAGCAAAAGAGACTGCCGACCAGACCATCCGCCAGATCAACAAACTGGCTGCTGACTCCGGCATTAACAAAGAATTAGAGGCCCAGAGGACCAAACTGCGTGAGCAGTTAAAGAAAACAGACGACAAACTGGCAGTAAAGGCCAAAGGTCCAAGCCAGCCTGTTTCTGCCAAGAAGTTAAAGATCGGTGACGGCGTAAAAGTCCTTTCCATGAACTTAAAAGGTACTGTCAGTTCCCTTCCAGACAGCACCGGAAACCTGTTTGTACAGATGGGTATCCTGCGTTCCAAGGTCAATATCCGTGATATTGAACTGATCCGTGAAGACGATATCAGCGCTACCTTAGGAGATGGTTCTTCCCGTTCCTACGGTGCTGTTTCCGGTGTAGGAATCAGCAAATCCAAAAAGACCTTTTCACAGGCAAAAGGCTCTAATTCCGGCTCCGGACAGATCAAGATGTCCAAGTCCTTCTCTGTTTCACCGGAAGTCAATCTGATCGGTATGACAACAGACGAAGCAGTTCCTACTATGGAGAAATACTTAGATGACGCTTATCTGGCCCACCTGCCAAGTGTACGCGTGTACACGGAAGAGGTACCGGCGCCTTAAAGACTGCCTGCCACAAGCGTTTAAAACAGTTAAAATATGTAAAAGACTTCCGTCTGGGCGAATTTGGCGAAGGCGGAACCGGTGTTACTATTGTTACATTCAAATAGGAACATAATCTAACTTTTAGGGAGGTAAATTGTAATGGCAGAAAAACAGCGGATACTCATTGTAGATGATGATGCCAACATCGCAGAGCTGATCTCGCTTTATCTGATGAAAGAATGTTATGAAACCATGATCGTAGGCGACGGGGAAGAAGCTTAAAGCGTTTCCCGGAATTTAAACCAAATCTGGTACTTTTAGACTGATGCTTCCAGGTATGGACGGCTATCAGGTATGCAGAGAGCTGCGCTCCAGTTCCCAGGTGCCGATCATCATGCTTTCCGCAAAAGGTGAGATCTTTGACAAAGTCCTTGGTCTGGAACTGGGTGCTGATGACTACATGATCAAACCATTTGACTCCAAGGAACTGGTAGCCAGGGTAAAAGCGGTCCTGCGCCGTTATCAGGCTTCACCTGCAGCTGCCATCACAGAGCCGAAACAGCAGGGCGATTATGTGGAATACCCGGACCTGATTGTAAACCTGACCAACTATTCCGTCATTTACAAAGGTCATTCCATTGAAATGCCTCCAAAAGAGCTGGAGCTGTTATATTTCTTAGCTTCCTCTCCCAACCAGGTCTTCACCAGAGAGCAGCTGTTAGATCATATCTGGGGATATGAATACATTGGTGATACCCGTACAGTAGACGTTCACATCAAACGACTGCGTGAAAAGATCAAAGATCACGCCAGCTGGGCCATTACTACAGTCTGGGGCATTGGCTACAAGTTTGAAGTAAAGAGGTGATGTAATGGCCCGCTCTCTTTATTCCAAATTTGTCCTGGGCTACCTGATCTTCGGCCTTTTAAGCGTGCTTACCATTGCCACCTTTTCTTCCGGTATAACCCGGGATTATCTGATCAAGGACCGGGCAAATGCCCTTTACGATGAGGCAAATGATATTGCGGCTTCCTGCAGTCTTATGTATCAGGGCCAGCATCAGGATATGGATCTTTTTTCCACACAATTAAAAAATGTGTCCACCTATCTGCACACAGAAACATGGGTGGTCAACAAAAGCGGCGTTGTGATCATGGACAGTAAAAATGGCAGCCGCGTCCATACCACCATCCCGGATTTTGACCCCACGGCAACGGGAAACCGTTCTTATACCATCGGCACCTATTACAAGTTATTTGACCAGAATGTACTCAGTGTTTCCGCTCCTGTGACCGGCAATTACACTACGTATGGTTACGTGCTCATCCACCTTCCCATCAGTGAGATTGCAGATTCCCAGAGCCATATTTTGGACATTCTCTACATGACCTGTGCCATTATCTTTGGCCTGTCGCTGATCATCCTTGTAGTATTTACCATCACGGTATATCTGCCTCTGCGAAAGATCGCAGCCGGTGCCAATGAATACGCTGCTGGCAACTTAAACTACCGGATCAAGGTAAAGACCCACGATGAAATGGGCTACCTTTCCAATACCCTAAATTATATGTCCGATGAGCTGAATAAAATGGAAGAATACCAGCGCAATTTCATTGCCAATGTCTCCCATGATTTCCGTTCACCGCTGACTCCATCAAAGGATATCTGGAAGCTATTTTGGACGGCACCATTCCGCCGGAAATGTATGAAAAATACTTATCCAGAGTGATTTCTGAAACAGAGCGCCTTCATAAACTGACAGAAAGCATGCTGACTTTAAACTCCTTAGATGCAAAAGGGTTTTTATCCAGAACTAATTTTGATATCAACCGGGTAATAAAAGACACTGCCGCATCCTTTGAAGGAACCTGTGACTCCAGACATATCCGCTTTGACCTTACATTTTCCGATAACATCCAGATGGTCTACGCAGACATGGGCAAGATCCAGCAGGTCCTTTATAACCTGATCGACAATGCCATCAAGTTCAGCCATGATGACTCTGTGATCTACATCCAGGCATCCAGCAAATACGAGAAGATCTTTGTCTCCGTAAAAGATACAGGCATCGGTATTCCCAGAGACAGCATTAAAAAGATCTGGGACCGCTTTTACAAGACGGATCTTTCCAGAGGCAAAGATAAACGTGGTACCGGTCTTGGTCTTTCCATTGTAAAAGAGATCATCCAGGCACATGGTGAAAATATCGATGTGATCAGTACAGAAGGGGTAGGAACTGAGTTTATCTTCTCCCTTCCAAGTTCTACCTCTTTATAAAAATTTTTACACGACCGGCATATTTTAACTTTTCCTTACGATTTGCTCCAGAGCCCCTTTTTAAGGGGTTCTTTGCTTTAAAAAGGGGTGGAACTGTGTTATACTTTAATGAGCCAAGTAGAAAAACAAGCGGCTGCGTTAGCAGACATTTGTTTTTCCCAAAAACTGCTCTCAGGCAATTTTTTTAAAGAAAGGACGATGAATAATATGATCCGTTTAAAAAAAGTAACTGCCGTTCTTCTTTCCGCCCTTCTTGTTTCTTCCTGCATGGCACCCTGCACCTTTGCTGCAAGCAAAACAAAAGTGGGAAAGATCAATCTGACCATTGACACGGACATCCGTTCCGGAAGCAGCGGCGGCGAAGTAGAAGTAACTCCTACCGGTGACAACACAGAATATTTCTACATCGATCCGTGGAAGTTACCAATGACGAAGGAGATGACTGGAGCAAGTCCAATCCACCGGAAGCTGAGATCCGCATTGGTCTGGAAGATGAAGATGAATATACCTTCTCCGGTTCCAGTTCCAGCAACTTTAAGCTTACCCTTGCAAGCTCTATTAAATCCCGTTATGACAAGGTAGAATATGTAAGCGCAAGAAAAACAGACGGCGGCGCTACCATCATCCTGAACATCCGCCTTGTATTTGATAAAGATGCTGATATGAGCAATGCGGCTGCACCAGGCAGTGTAGAATGGAGCGCTTCCTCTGAAGGTACTGCAACCTGGGGCGATGTTTCTTCTGCCAAATATTTCCAGGTACAGCTGTATAAAGACGGTAACCTGGTAACACCTCCAGATGGTTCCGCTTCCACTGTTTCCGTATATGGAACCAGCTATGATTTCTCCAGCTGGGTAAGCGCAGGTTCCAAATACACCTTTAAAGTACGTTCCGTAAAAGCCAGCAACAACGCAAAGAGCAAATGGGTATCTTCCAGCTCCTGGACCCCAGGCTCCAACACTTCCGATAACAATAATACCAACACCTTCCCAGAAGGCTGGCAGAAAGCTGCTGACGGCATCCGCTGGTGGTGGCAAAATCCAGATGGTTCCTACCCTGCATCCCAGTGGAAGGAAACAGATGGAAAATGGTACTATTTCGATGCGGAAGGCTACATGGCTACCGGATGGATCAATGTTGGCGGCGTAGATTACTGCCTGGCTCCTGACGGCGCCCTGTATGTAAGCTGCACTACACCAGATGGCTACAATGTAGACGCAAATGGTGCATGGATCCACTAATTCATTGCTGCGTGCTTTGCACTCCCGCAATTCAATTACATATGACCACAAAAACCCGCTGAGTCGATCACATCAGCGGGTTTTCTTTATTCAAATTTTCTTTATTTCAGTTTTTATTTATTCCAGATTTAATTTTCTTCTACAGCACCAGTCTTGCAGCTCCATAAATACCTGCGTCATTTCCCAGTGTTGCCAGTCCTAATTTTGCCTTGTTTTCAGAGATTGGGGTAAAATGATCATAATCCTTCTGGATCATATCGATCAGGAACTGTCCTGCCTTTGAAACGCCGCCTCCGATAACGAAAATCTCAGGATCAACGGTCAGAGCTACCTGTGCCAGTGCAAGTCCCAGATAATGGCTGACTGTCTTCATAACTTCCAGAGCCATCTTATCTCCTGCTTTTGCAGCGTCCAACACATCCTTAGCACTTACATTATCCCCAAATTCACGAAGGGCAGAAGGCTTGTCAGATTTTGCCATGGTCCTTCTGGCTTCTCTTGCAATTCCAGTTGCGGAACTTACCTGCTCTAAGCAGCCTACACCGCCGCAGTTACAGTGTTCCCACTCATCATCCCGTACATGGATGTGACCGATCTCACCGCCAAGGCCATGTTTTCCTGCAATGATCTTCTGATCCAGGATCACGCCGCCGCCAACACCGGTTCCCAGTGTGACCATGACCAGGTCAGAATAGCCTTTTCCGCCTCCCTGCCACATTTCGCCAAGGGCAGCTACATTGGCATCATTTCCGCTCTTTACAGGAATTCCATCTAAAAGGCGGCTTAACTCTTCCTGTGGGTTTAAGTCGCGCCATCCCAGATTGACACATACTTCCACGTATCCATCTGGCATAACAGGTCCCGGAACGCCCATTCCGGCTCCTGCAACATCTTTCTTCAGATCCAGTCCCTTTTCATCCAGTTTTTTCCGGATGGAAGCAGCTACATCCGGAAGAATGTTCACACCGCCGTCTTCTTTGCGGGTCTTTACCTCCCATTTGTCCAGTAATTCTCCTGTTGTCTCAAAAAGACCAATCTTTACACTGGTTCCTCCTATATCAACACCGATACATTTCATCCCCATGGTATATATCCTCTCTTTCTTTTATTTTACCGTAACTTACGCCCCACGCATTTGCGCTCTACTGCCTGCTGTCGCAGGCTGTTCGTTCGTTAATGGTCTACTTTTACTTTAACCGGATCTCTTCCATTTTCTGTGTTCCCAACACAAGAAGAGTTCCAGGGAAACGTCCGGACAATACTTTTGTCACTGTAAAATCAAACTTCCGCTGAATTTTTCCGTTCCCGCCATGTTGTAAACACAGCAGGAATTATCATTATACAGTGTGACCAGATCTCCATCTATATCAAATCCTGTATACTGGTAACTGAACGTAGTCTCAAAAACCTGGCTGCCGTCAGGGCGGTAGACCCGAAGACAATATGGATCCGCACCTTCCCCGTTGTCCGTTATCACACCTGCATACTTGTCAGTATAGCTGATGCTGCGCACATTTTCATCTAACAGGATCTGATTGACAGATTCCGGAGAAGTTTCCACTCTGGTGGAGAAAAACTGCAGTCCCTTGTCTGTAAAGATCACTGCATGGCTTTCATCCATAAAACGGACTCTGCCGGCCATAGCATCGCTCAGATCTTCCGGAAGGAAAACTCCAACCACTCGCTTAGGATCATTTTTTCCAAGACCAAAGTTATAAAATACGATCTTGTTTTTGATCATTCCCTGATCCAGATACATAAAAGAAGTGATCCACTGGGTGCCTCCCGGTGAAAGGCTTACATCCACCGGATATCCATCTCCTGAAAGAAGGGATTTTACATAAATATCCAGAGCGCTTCCGTCTTTTTTATAAAGATAAATATAACTTGCTTTGGAGTCTTCCTGTACAGAGGCTACCACTCCTTTTGCAGATACAGATAAGGACAAAATAGGCAGCGCTGTGGTTGCCTGACCCTGGCAGCCGCTTCTGTCGCAGATATAAATGGAATTTCCCTGTTTGTCCCCAATGGCAGCAAATTCGCCGTTGACAGAAACAAAGGGGGATTTCATTTCATAACTCTGGATCCAGATGGTCTTTCCCCTGCCATCAATATAAGAAGCTCCGTCTTTGGTGTATTTGATCACCCCATCACCAAAGTCTACATACTCGCAGAAACTTCCCTCTCCTTTTACTGCTGCTTCCTGATTTTCCTCTACCAGGCTCTTCTCCCACACGACCTGATAATCGTAAAAGGAATGATAACGGTCATAATAATAAATACCAAAAGCAGCACCTCCTAAGAGCACTGCCACAACTGCCAGAACAGCCAGTCGCTTCCTGACTGTCTTTTTATGAGCATTGCGGATCGCCTGTTCACTTTCCTCTTCCGTCTGATACCTGGGAGGAACGATCTGACGCCGCAATTGTCTTTTTTTATTTTCACGGTTCATTAAACTGGAATTATCCATCCTTGTCTCCTGTGAAATGTTCTTTTCTTCATACTCGCTTAAGTATACAACATTTCACAGGAAAAATCGACAGCCAATCCTTGCAAAACAAAAAATCTCCGTCCTGATATATCTTAAGGAAGAAGCAGCTTCTGACCTGCATAAATACTGTTTTCATCTGTCAGGGAATTGATCTGGCAGATCTCCTGAAGTTTTCTGATATTGTGGTATTCCTTAAAACAGATCCCGTACAGCGTTTCCCCTTCTCCTACTACATATACTTTGTAAGAAGCCTCTGCATTGGCTGCCTGGGCCTGGGTGGTCTGGGCGGCAGTCGTCTGTGCCGGTTCTGATGTTGTCTGGACTGGTGGCACTGTCTGATCCGGCGTTTCCTTGGTTAAAGAAGCTTCCACTGTCCCTGCAGTAGATCCCCCTGGTGCCATTGTCTCCGGAATTACCTCCACTGGCGTTTCCCCGGTTGTCCTGCTTCCCGCAACAGAAGAAAGATTTCCCCTGGCTTCACGGATCACTGCTTCCGGATCTACAGAAGCCACCACCTGTTCCATTTCACGAAGCCGTTTATAATTATTAAACATGGCTACACCGCCTGCCAGCACCATGACTGCCAGCACACTGCAAAGCCCGGAAAGTACACTGACCGCACTTCTCTGGCGCACAGCCGCTGTTTTATGCTCGTCCATTTTCTTTCTGAAATCCCGGATCGCCCGGTCATCGGTCTTGCTTTCTTCCCGCAGGATATCTTTCCTTGCGATCATATAATCCTGCATCATCTGGTTGCGCTCATAGTAAATACTGTATCCACGCAGCTGGTAAAAACCATCGGAAGAGGTAATATAAATAGCTTCTTCCCCGTCCAGTCCACTGTTTAAATACATCAGCTGGTTTTTCCCTGTAAAATACTGGCTGTGCTGCCTCCAGTAATTTAAAGGGCTTAAGGTAACCCCTTCTCCGGCGCACAAAAACCAGCCCTGAACTGTTCTTCGTGGGAACATGGTCTCTACCTGCTGGTATGCCTTTTTCCACGCTTCCTCTGTAAAGACCACCTTTTCCCCTTCCTGGGAAAGGATCTCCATTTCCATTGCTCCATCTACAAACACATAGGGCATGTCCTCATGGATCTCCCGGTTGCCAAGGAGCAGTCCTACCCTCAGGTTCTGGCCTGCCGTAGCTTTAACCGTTTTAAATATGTATTTACATAATCTTCCACATAAAGCCGCAGCACTGTATCGCGTTCCCCGATCTGCCGGATGTTCTTTGGCAGTTTGGGATAAAGTTCATATAATTCGCCCATATTTTAACACCCCTTTTGCTGTTCTTATCTGTTTACGTTCTCACCTAAGAGTAGCAAAAGGAATGCAAAAATTTTGTCATATTATGGCTGTATTTTCCCAAAATCGTTCGACAAGGGTAATGCTTTCGCAAATGCAGTCTGCCATTTTCATTACCATGGAAAGACGCACACTTTGTAACATCACCGGATCATGCTTCCGGACCTCCACGATCCTGTAT
>ENA-OQIG01000171-OQIG01000171.1-human-gut-metagenome-genome-assembly--contig:-NODE-171-length-37296-cov-3.291614_pt1 | contig 37296 bp, 53 predicted proteins | sample MGYA00242576_ERZ504741 | MGnify/ENA primary metagenome ERZ504741 (study PRJEB26092, sample SAMD00036436) | human gut metagenome | host: Homo sapiens | study: EMG produced TPA metagenomics assembly of... | reverse complement strand
ATTGTTGCTTGGTATCTTTCATCTTCTTCCAAATAGTGCGCAAAGGTAACAATAATTAAGTAAAAACAGAAAGAGGGCACTCTAAATTATATTAAAGTGCCCTCTCCTAAAGATATTGTATTACTGTTTTATAAGCTATATTTTTTATGAACAACGCAAAACCTGTCCGATACGCAAAGTAGTGGTCGGTTTGATACGGTTCAGTTTGCAAAGCGTGCTGACTGATACGCCACGCAATTTAGCAATGCGGGACAATGTATCGCCACTCTTCACCTTATGATAACGGATAGTACCGTCAGCCACTTGGGTATCATGAGAGCCTGCACGTTTCACACCTTTTGTTTTGCGGAACGTATAAGTATCGGCAACGATATCCTGTTTTGGAAAGTCAAACATATAAATCGGATTAATTGCAATTCCCAGGAAGCGGGTTTCGAAATGAAGATGCGAACCTGTAGAACGTCCGGTGTTACCACCCAACCCGATCGGTTCACCAGCTTTTACCAACTGATTTTCTTCAACCAACTGCTTAGACAAGTGTCCATATATAGTTTCCAATCCATTATCGTGACGAATGACTACATATTTACCGTACCCTCTGCGTTCATATTTCACAATACGTACCTTACCATCAAAAGCAGAAACAATCGTATCACCGATATTAACTTTTAAATCAAGGCCATTATGCATTCTTCTCCAACGCGGGCCAAAAGGCGAAGTTATTTTTGTACTCGGAGTCGGCATACGAAAACCCGTCAGGTCAATTGTATATGTTTCCGGAATAATCGCATTTCCATAAGAATGCGCATATTGATTATTCCAATTCGGATAAAGACTTAAAGCGGGATATTCGGATTGTTCGGCACGGATTTGCTTCTGCAATGCCAAAGAATCTACTGATTTTAATTTTTTGTCTATCGGTGCCTGGCGGGCAATCAGGTCTTGTGAGAAAGAGCTCAAGCTGACCATAGCCGCAACAGCGACCAATCCTGTTTTAATAATGCAATTGAAATTCATTCCTTTTTTATCAATTCTATTTAATATTCGTCATTTGCATACAGGTAGTTAAATGTCGCCTGCTTGTAATCGAATATTTCTTCCGGTTTAAAAAATCTCTTTAATTCAATAGCCGCAGTCTCCGGAGAATCAGAAGCATGAACTATATTTTCCTGAAAGCTCATGCTGTAATCCCCACGAATGGTACCCGGGGCAGCCAGACGTCCATTAGTTGGTCCCGCCAACGTACGGACTGTTTGAATAGCATCCACACCTTCGAAACAACAAACAATGACAGGAGCTGTCATCATCGAATCTTTCACACGCTGAAAGAAGGATTTGCCGCTAAGGTGGGCATAATGTTCGCTCAACAATTCATCAGTCAGTTGCATCATCTTCATGCCAGCCAACCGTAATCCTTTACGCTCAAAGCGATGAGTAATCTCACCAACCAATCCCCGTTGAAGGGTACACGGTTTTAAAATGACCAGCGTTTTTTCAAGCATAATACTCGACTTTGCAAATGGTTAAACAATACATTTACTAAAAAAATTCTTCCAAAGATAGTGTTTTCCTACGAAATGGCAAGGAAGTTATTAACTATTTTTCAGAAGCTTAGAACGAAAAGGAAGAGGAATCAGGTCGTTAAACTCCTATAAATAGGGAGAATAGAGCCGAAATATGTTTTGCAACACATTTACGCAAATAAACTGCATGTTTAACCGTTTTTCAGCTTATGGCAGCCCAGTTAACATTCGTTTTCCGTAAGGCTTTAAGCTGTCGCCATAAGATTTCGTTCTCCGGACTTTGTGCTGCAGGGTCTTGTTCTACAATACTTTCAGCTATAGCACGAACGTATTGCAACAGTTGACCGTCGCGGACAATATCCGCGATCTTCAAATCGAAAGCGATACCGCTTTGCTGTGTACCTTCAAGATCACCGGGACCACGCAGTTTCAAATCGGCCTCCGCTATTTCAAAACCATCATTGTGCGCACCATGATTTCCAATCGTTTCCGGGTATCCTCCGTCAACTTGTAATTCGTCACCAGAATACAATAAGACTGTTCTGCTCCACGCCCTACCCGACCGCGCAACTGATGTAACTGTGATAACCCGAAACGTTCTGCATTTTCAATAATCATAACCGAAGCATTCGGAACGTTCACTCCCACTTCAATGACGGTGGTAGCTACCATGATCTGCGCTTTCCCCGAGACAAAAAGCTGCATTTGCTCATCTTTCTCGGCTGGTTTCATTTTACCATGCACTTTACAAACCGTACACTTCGGAAACTCTTCCAGAATATGCTGATACCCTTCTTCAAGATTCTTCAAATCAATTTTTTCGCTCTCTTTAATCAGCGGATAGACAATATAAACCTGGCGTCCTTCGTCGATCTGCTTACGTACCGAACGATACATGCTTTCCCGGCGATTGTCGAATTGATGGATGGTAGTAATCGGTTTTCTTCCGGGTGGAAGTTCATCGATAACAGACACGTCCAAGTCACCGTACAAAGTCATCGCCAACGTACGGGGAATGGGAGTGGCAGTCATTACAAGTACATGCGGAGGTTGAACATTCTTACTCCAAAGACGGGCACGTTGAGCCACGCCAAAACGATGTTGTTCGTCAATCACAACGAAGCCTAAAGAAGAGAAATTGACAGTATCTTCAATAACGGCATGTGTTCCTATTAATATCTGCACATCTCCTGTCAGCAATCCGGCCAGAATCGCTTCTCTCCTTTTTCCTTTAATAGAACCTGTCAGTAGCTCAACACGAATATCCATGCCAAAAAGCAGTTCCTTAATGGTTTCGTAGTGCTGGTTTGCCAGGATTTCGGTAGGTGCCATCATACAAGCCTGATAGCCATTATCCAATGCCAGCAACATACTCATCAAGGCAACCAGTGTTTTTCCGCTTCCTACATCTCCCTGCAAAAGGCGATTCATCTGTCTGCCACTGCCGACATCGTTCCGTATCTCTTTCAACACCCGTTTCTGCGCACCCGTCAGTTGGAAAGGAAGATTCTTTGTATAAAATGTATTGAACACATCTCCCACTTTTTCAAAGATGTATCCACGATACCTTTTCTGCCTGTCTTTGGCATATCGGAGAATGTTTAACTGAACATAAAACAGTTCTTCAAATTTAAGACGGTATTGTGCCCGACGGAGGACGTCAGGATTGGTTGGAAAGTGGATATTCCAGAGCGCTTCCGTCAAAGGCATCAAATGATGCTCCGTCAGCAACTTGGGAGAAAGTGTTTCAGGTAGAGGCTCCTGTATCTGCTGAATCACCGTTGCCATCATCTTCTCAATCGCGTGAGAGTTGAGGAAACTGCGTTTCATCTTCTCCGTCGTACTATAATAAGGTTGCAGCCCCACCGAGGAAAGTTTCAAATCATCCGGTTTGTCTACATCAGGATGCGCCACATTGATACGTCCGTTGAAAACAGTAGGTTTGCCGAAAATAATATATTCCTCGTGAAGTTTATACTTTCCCAAGATGTACTTTATACCTTGAAACCACACCAAATCCACGACTCCTGTACCATCCGAAAAATGCGCTGTCAAACGGCGCTGCCGTCCTTCACCAATGGTCTCGAAACCGAGGATTTCTCCTTTCAACTGGATATACGGCATATTGCCATCTATTTCATGAATGTAATAGATGCGGCTCCGGTCAATATATTTATAAGGGAAATAATAAATTAAATCGTGCAAGGAATAGATTTCCAACTCCTTATTTAATACAGCGGCTTTTTGAGGGCCTACACCGGAGATAAATTTTATGTCGCGTGTGGCTAAATCGAACATTTATAAAAGAGCACTCCCTACTTTTAAATCGAAAGGAGTTGTTATTTTTATATTTTCACGGTTGCCTTCTGCCAGATAAACGGGCATTCCCATCGCTTCCACAACGGAAGCATCATCTGTAAAGAAGGGGGTAAATTCCTGGGCATAGGCTTGTTGCAGCAACTCTACATCAAACACTTGCGGCGTTTGCACCAGTTTATAATCAATCCGGCTGACTGTTTCACTTCCGGCATCTGTCAAATGGCGAAGCGTCTCTACTACATCCACCACAGGAATCACTGCTTTTTGCACCTCTGCCAACTCATAACAACGGCGAATCACTTCTACTGATACAAACGGGCGTACTCCATCATGCACTCCCACCAATCCCGGCTCTTGCACCAGTGCCAGCCCGTTCTTTACGGAATGGAAACGTGTTTCACCTCCTTCTGCAAGGACATGTTTTACCGTAAATGATGTTCATCGCAAAGTTGCTTCCAGAAACTTTGTTGCTCCTGCGGAAGCACCAATATGATTTGAAGCGCCTCGTCATATCTCCTGAAGACTTCCAGGGTATGCATCAACACAGGTTTATCACCCATGGGAAGGAATTGTTTGGGAAGATCACTTCCCATTCGCAAGCCCTTTCCACCGGCGACAATGATTACATATTTCTTCATGGACGGTTTAGCGTTTAACGCACATCGCTTCTACCAGTTCGTCTACTTTTTCTTTACCTACCAACAGGTCAACGATTGTCAAGGCAAATTCCATAGCAGCACCCGGTCCCATACCCGTAATGATGTTTCCATCACGTACGACATGTGCATTTACACATTCGGCACCATCCAGATATTGTTCGAAACTCGGATAACAGGTAGCTTCTTTCCTTTCAGCAGTCCCAGTTTACCCAACACCATCGGAGCAGCACAAATGGCAGCAATAGGTTTACCTTTTGCAGCAAAATCAAGGATCAATTTGCGCAATCCTTCGTGCTTGTCAAGTGTAGCAGCTCCCGGCATTCCTCCCGGCAACAACAAAAGTTCAGCATCAAAGAAATCACAATTCTCGAAATTAATATCGCAAAGAACGGATACATCATGTGCTCCTACTACAATTTCATCCGGTGTAACGGATACGATTTCTACATTCAGTCCGGCACGTCTCAACGTGTCAATAGCAGTAAAGGCTTCAATTTCTTCAAAACCATCTGCAAAAAAGCGTATACAGTTCCCATAATGCTTAATATATTTGGTTAATGATACTATCTCAAGTTAAAATAATAGGTGATTGTCCTGTCTGGTTATTCACTCCATCGATCGTATTAAAACGGGCTTTCTTAGCTGCATCCTCCGCCGCCTTACGCAAAGCGGAATTTACAGTGTTCGTTTGAGGGCTAATGCTGGTCGATATCACTTGCCCTGCAGGATTCACGGTGATATTCACCACTACACGTCCTTCTTCCTGCACATTATATACAGGCTTCGGCAAACTGCCCGTACCTAAAGAACGTCCGCCAAGGTCAAATGTTCCATAACCTCCGGTTCCGGTCTTCGCTCCGGTAGAAGAGTTACCCTCCTTGCTACCTTCGGTTCCCGTGCCACTAGCCGCTGTTCCTTTATTTCCTGTCATTTGCGCTCCTTTTCCAAACGCACCGGACACCCTCTTTCTGGCAGCTTCTTCGGCAGCCTTACGTTCACGTTCCGCTTTTTCTTCTGCCAGTCGTTTCGCTTCTGCAGCTTTTTCCGCTTCCGTTTTTTCCGGCTTCTTCACCGGTTCTTTCGGCTTGACCATCTCTTTAGGTTTCACCGTCTCTTTTTTCGGTTCTTCCGTCTTAGGCTTCAAAGTGACCGTTTCCTCTTCAGTCTGTGTCAGTAAATCCTGTTCAGAAGGGAGTTGCGGTTCTGTTTCCGCAGGCGGTGCTGCCGCATCTTCATCCATAATATCCACGTCTACCAGAGAGGGATCATCGAAACCACTTGCTGCGTCTACATTTCCCATCATCACAGGCACTCCGCCTGCATCTTCATCCGGTTGGGGGACAGTAAAGCTCACCAGAATCAAAAGAGCAATCACTGCCACATGCACCAACAGTGCACCGAGCGCTCCTATGTATTCACCCTTTTTTCTTCTGTCCATTGTTTCTTATTTATTTTCAGGCGGGCGGGTAGCCAGCACCATCTTAAAATGATTCTCGTTTGCAATGTTCAATACCCTTACAATCTCACGATAAGGTACCGATTCATCTGCATACAATGCCACATACATTTCCGGTTCCTTCTCTGCACAACTCTGCAAAAATGAAGTCAGATCGTTCAGCGCCACCGGCTGCTCTTTTTCATTGCCGAAAGCGGCATAGAAATTCAAGTCCTTATCGATAACCACTCTTGTCAGCGGCTTGGCCGAAGTCTGCTGCTTGCCTTGAGGCAGCAATACCTTTATGGCATTGGGCGACACCACCGTAGAGGTTATCATAAAGAATATCAGCAACAGGAAGATGACGTCCGTCATGGAGGCCATGCTGAAATTGGGCGATACTCTATTTCTTCTTTTTAATCCCATCTGCCAATTATTTTGCAGGCTCGTTCAACAGGTCCATGAACTCCATTGTACGAGATTCCATTTTATTTACCACACGGTCTACCAGCATCACCAGATAATTATAGGCAAACATAGCGATGATACCGACAATCAGACCACCGACCGTTGTAATCATAGCTTCATAGATACCTCCCGAAAGCAAAGTGATATCAATGTTTCCACTTCCGGCATTCGCCATTTCGTAGAATGCGCGTACCATACCGGTCACCGTACCGAGAAATCCGAGCATTGGAGCACCTCCGGAAATAGTTGCCATCACAGTTAGTCCTTTTTCCAACTTTGCAACTTCAATGTTACCCACATTCTCAATAGCTACCTGCACATCGTTAATAGGACGTCCCAGACGGCTGATTCCTTTTTCTATCATACGTGCCGAAGGGGTATTCATCGTACGGCAATAGTTAATAGCCGCTTTGATCTCTCCACTATGAATATAGTCTTTAATCCGTTCCATAAACATGGGGTCCTCTTTTCCTGCTTTGCGAATCATGTAGTTACGTTCAAACAGGATATAGAAACAGATAACCGACAGTACGCCCAATACAATCATAATCCATCCACTTGACAGCCATATCAAGCATGTTCATTTCCGGAGCGTTTACCTCCGTCAGCACGGGGTTGGCAGTAGCCAGTGAGTCGGCCATATTCATAGCCCCTTGGGCTAACAAGATCATTGCATTCATGAGCGTAAACAGTTTTTATATTCCTGAATGGTACGTTCGAGTCCCAGATACAGTGCATCGCTAATCAACGCATGTCCGATAGACACTTCATCCACCCAAGGAATGTTTTTATAGAAATAATTTAAATTCACCAGACTTAAATCATGACCGGCGTTCAATCCGATACCCAGTTTACGGGCAGTCTTTGCAGCTTCGATAAAAGGAGCGATAGCTGCTTCCGGATTCTTCGGATAGTCCGTCGCATAAGGTTCAGTATACAGTTCGACGCGATCCGCCCCTGCTTTTGCCGCATATTCCACCATTTCAGGATCGGCTGCCACAAAAACGGAAGTACGAATGCCGGCACTGTTAAACTGATCGAGAACTTCCGTCAGGATTCCTGATTTGCTTTCGTATCCCAACCTGAATTGGAGGTGATCTGTGAAGGATCATCGGGTACAAAAGTAACCTGATGAGGTTTTACTTTCAACACCAAGTCAATAAATTCCGGAGACGGATAACCTTCAATATTAAATTCAGTCCGCAACAGAGGACGCAAATCATATACATCAGAACGACGAATGTGACGCTCGTCAGGACGGGGATGAACGGTGATACCATCAGCCCCAAAAGATTCACAATCAAGCGCTACCTTTACTACATCGGGCACATTTCCCCCGCGAGCATTTCTTAGCGTAGCAATCTTGTTTATGTTTACACTTAATTTAGTCATAGTTCTACGTTATATTTGCCGCAAAATACAAATATTATTATTAGTTGCCTAATAATACGAAACGCATTATGGGTTCTTTTTTGGTTATTTAAAGTAGAAATCCAAGAAAAAATGCCAAATTTGCATCCTGAACTAATGATATTGCTTATGAAATTCGCCATTTTCGGAAATACTTATCAGGCTAAAAAGTCCTCTCATGCTGTCACCTTGTTTAAACTTTTAAAGAAACAGGGAGCAGAGATTGGTATGTGCAGGGAATTTTATCAATTCCTAGTTTCTGAAAATATGGATATTGAAGCAGATCAATTATTTGATGGTGATGATTTTACTGCCGATATGGTAATCAGCATCGGAGGCGACGGAACGTTTCTGAAAGCTGCCCGCCGCGTAGGAAGAAAAGGGATTCCTATTTTGGGAATTAACACAGGACGTTTAGGATTTCTGGCAGATATTTCGCCGGAGGAAATGGAGGAAACATTTGATGAAATCCAAAACGGCAGATATAGTGTGGAAGAACGGAGCGTACTTCAGTTGATCTGCAACGACAAACATCTCCAAGATTCTCCTTATGCCCTCAACGAAATAGCTATTCTCAAACGGGACAGCTCCTCTATGATTAGTATCCGGACAGCTATTAATGGCGCGTATCTGAATACTTATCAAGCTGACGGGTTAGTAATTGCCACTCCAACAGGTTCCACAGCCTACTCTTTGAGTGTAGGAGGCCCGATCATCGTTCCTCATTCCAACACTATTGCCATCACTCCGGTGGCTCCACATAGTCTCAACGTCCGCCCTATCGTTATTCGGGATGACTGGGAGATTACATTAGATGTAGAAAGCAGAAGTCACAACTTCCTCGTCGCCATTGACGGGAGGAGCGAGACTTGCAAAGAAACGACTCAACTAACCATCCGTCGGGCAGATTACAGCATAAAGGTAGTGAAACGTTTTAATCACATTTTTTTCGATACACTCCGCAGCAAGATGATGTGGGGAGCTGACGGAAGACGGTAAACAGTTCACATTATGCAACCGTTATTCCTCACCACCCGATTCAACTATACGGTACTTAAAAATAGAACTTCTAAAAAAAGGGACATTCAAGCTGTTGGGAATGCAGCAAATTGGGTATAGATTCCAACTAAAGAGAAAAAAGGCCGGGATTTACTATCTTCAGAAATCAGATTAACATGATTTCCCCTTATATTTACTCAATAAGATTAAAATTATACTGATTGCATTTGCAAATCATTCTTTTATAGACAACAGTCCTTCATTTTATCAATTTCTCCTTATCTTTATTCGCATACAAACTAGAGAGAAAAACTGCTTCCAATCATTCCCAGATGAGTTCCTCACCGAGAAAAGAGTTGTCCCTCACCGAAGAACTTATCCTTCCTCGGTGAGGGACATCTCGTTGATTTTAATCCAACGAAGGCTTCTACGATTAAAAAGCCGCATATTGCATGCAAATTCATGCTACGTTCACCCTATTTTCTGTATATTATTGCAATTATTTATGCAGTTCTTTCCCTAGTTCATCCATAAAAGAACAACTGTTACCCGAAGAAATATTAAAAACAGACCATCGGGTTAGTTAATATAGAAGAAAATTAAAATATCGGTAGAGAAAAATAATACCCCGATATTAATTTAATGTAAACGACTGCGAACCAATCAGGTTCCCGCCTTCAAAAATATCTACCCGGTAATTTCCGGCATATAGAAACTCTTCTACATCCCAAAACACATTGATATTCTGTTCTTCTCCGTTATACTCAATATACTTCTTAATTGAATAAACCAATGTACGGTTTTCATAAGGGAAAGTATTGGATGCACTCTTGGTCAGTACATCATTATCGGGTTTGGTAATACGTATATAGATGGTACGTTCACCGTTTTCAGCAGTTATATTCTTCACGATTGTGAAACTGATAGCCAATTTCACCACGTCTTTCACTTTCTTCGCCACTTTACCGCGTTTATTGCGTGGTTCGATACGAATATTAGTTGCATCGAGTTGTGCGGCTAACGTCACCTTCTTATCCAGATTTTTCTTTTCTTCGGAAAGGTTACTGATTTGTTGTGAAGCCTGATTATATTTTTGTGTTACTTCTGCAATGACCTGTTTCTGCTGTGCAGCCAGTTTATTTAGTGAATCAATCTGATTAATATAACCAACCATTACTTTACGTAAGGTAGCCAATTCTTTCTTTAAACGACGAATCTCTGTTGCATTCGAACTCTTCACAGTACGAAGTTCTTCTAATAGACGTTGGGTCTTTAACTGTTCCTGTTCTAACAATACTCCTAATGAGTCATTAGTAACCTTAAACTTCAATTCATCATATTCTTGCACAAAACGACTATATTCGTTTTCCAGATCTTCCTTATCCAATTGGAATTCCTGCACTAACTCCCGATTAGCTTTTTTTTCGGTAAACAATAAATAAGTAATACCAATAATAGCTATCACCAAGATAGCCACGGCCGCAATAAGAAGGCTTTTTTTACTCATAGTTTCAGTTGTGATTGATAACGTGCGCAAAAGTAATCATTTCGCAACAGAAGTCAAGTATAAAAAGTGAGAGTTTTTGAAAAACTCCCGACTAATCTATGCAATTTTAATTTATTAACCAGTCAACTAGGCCGAACCGACAGACGCAAAGTACCCCGACTGATTCTCCTTTATGATCCTAAGCGGCCACTGACATTACCTGATCGAAGCATCCTTATTTGCGACTTTTACCTTGTTTACGTACTAGTTTTGAAGCAAATGGTACTTTAGCAAACAAGTATTGAAATTATTTTTTAGTGAAGCGGTAGCCCAAGAAATAATATAGAATTCACCTAACGTACAAACGTATGTTATCTACCGTGTGAATGTCCGTTACCCACCGGACGAGCATCAACAACCTACCAGACAAAAGGCGGTCATCTGCCGAACGAACAGTTCATGAGGGACACGGGAACAGAAACGACACCGACGAAGTGATCCAAACCGACAACGGCAGCAGCCAAAGCCATCTTCTCTGCCCAGTATTATTGCTATTGTTTATAACAGAAATAATACTTTTACTTACTCTTCTTTACTTTACTCTTCTCTACTCTACTGGTTTTCATTGGGTTTTTCCCCTTTACTGGCGGGCGTTTCAACGCTTTGTAACACCCTCTCCGAACACCCTCGTTTTTGTATCGTTTTCGTTGTTTATTCTCCGCTTCTCTTCCACGCTTGCCAACGGCTTGTTCGACCACTTTTTTTTTCATGATAGCTATCCATTCCGGAGAACTTAGACCTTTAACTAAAATTATTACGGAAAAATTTCTTTAATCAGGATTATCGTTGTAATTTTGTCGCGCTAAAAGATAAAACAAATTATCAACTTTTTAAATATATAGTATTATGTCAAAAGTAACCGTAGTAGGCGCAGGTAACGTAGGTGCTACATGTGCAAATGTACTTGCTTTTAATGAAGTAGCAGACGAAGTAGTAATGCTGGACGTTAAAGAAGGCGTTTCAGAAGGTAAAGCAATGGATATGATGCAGACAGCTCAATTGCTGGGTTTCGACACTACATTGGTAGGCTGCACTAACGACTATGCTCAAACCGCTAACTCTGACGTTGTTGTGATTACTTCAGGTATTCCTCGTAAACCGGGTATGACTCGTGAAGAGCTGATTGGTGTGAACGCTGGTATCGTTAAATCGGTAGCAGAAAACCTGTTGAAATATTCTCCTAACGCTATCATCGTTGTTATCTCTAACCCGATGGATACAATGACTTATTTGGCATTGAAGCTTTGGCTTGCCGAAAAACCGTGTGATCGGTATGGGTGGTGCTTTGGATAGCTCTCGTTTCAAATATTTCTTGTCTCAAGCTATCGGTTGCAACGCTAACGAAGTAGAAGGTATGGTTATCGGTGGTCACGGTGATACTACTATGATTCCTTTGACTCGTTTCGCTACTTACAAAGGTATGCCTGTAGCAAATTTCATCTCTGCCGAAAAACTGGAAGAAGTAGCCGCTGCTACAATGGTAGGTGGTGCTACACTGACTAAATTGCTGGGTACTTCTGCATGGTATGCACCAGGTGCAGCAGGAGCATTCGTAGTTGAATCTATCCTTCATGACCAAAAGAAGATGGTTCCTTGTTCTGTATTATTGGAAGGTGAATATGGTGAATCAGATCTTTGCATCGGCGTTCCTGTAATCCTTGGCAAGAACGGTATCGAAAAGATCGTTGAACTGAACCTGAACGAAGACGAAAAAGCTAAGTTCGCAGCTAGCGCAAAAGCTGTTCACGGAACGAACGCTGCTTTGAAAGAAGTAGGTGCTCTGTAATTAATCCCCTTACTTTATATATCAAGAAAGGCTGTTCTTCACTACGAGGAACAGCCTTCTTTCTTTTCTACAGAATCCTACCCCACTATATTTTAAAAAAAGCTAATTCATTTTGCACTTTCAAGTAAAGCTCATACATTTGCATCGTTGTTTATGCAATTATTGTTTAAGTAAACAAGTTCAAAAAAACAGACTACTCCAATAAACAAATTACATAAGAACCGGGTTATTAAATATAGAAGTATCACCTTATTAATATGCAAGATGCGATGAAAAAAGTATTTCTTCTGACAATTCTGCTAAGTCTCACTTTCATAGGAAAAGCGCAGAACTTTCTAAGTCTGGATAGTTGCCGCGCATTAGCTCTTGCCAACAACAAAGATTTGTTGATAAGCAATGAGAAGATAAATGCTGCTCATTATCAACGGAAAGCTGCATTTACGAATTATCTTCCCAATTTCTCGGCAACCGGAGCTTACATGAGAAACCAGAAAGAGTTTTCATTATTAAACAACGACCAGAAAGCTGCGCTTTCAGGACTAGGAACTAATCTGGCAGGCCCTATCCAACAGGCTGCAACCGAGATTGCAACAGCACATCCTGAATTAAAACCACTTATTGCTTCCTTAAGCGGAAAACTAGGAGCGGCTCTGCCTGCTCTCGACCAAGCGGGAAACTCTTTAGTGGATGCGCTCCGCACAGACACCAGGAATGTCTATGCAGGTGCTCTTACATTGACACAGCCTTTATATATGGGTGGAAAAATCCGGGCGTACAACAAAATAACAAAGTATGCCGAAGAGTTGGCTCAAGAACAACACCACGGTGGCATGCAGGAAGTAATCATGAGTACAGACCAGGCTTATTGGCAAGTTATTTCGCTGGTTAATAAGAAGAAGTTGGCGGAAGGTTATTTAAAGCTCTTGCAACAGCTGGACGGTGATGTGGAAAAAATGATTAATGAAGGAGTAGCCACCAAAGCGGATGGCTTGTCTGTACGCGTCAAGGTGAATGAAGCAGAAATGACACTCACCAAAGTGGAAGATGGATTGAGCCTTGCCCGAATGTTGCTGTGCCAACTATGCGGTATTGATCTTAGCTCCCCCATCACGCTAGCAGATGAAAATATGGAAGATATTCCATTACTGACAACAGACCCTCATTTCGATTTATCTACCGCTTATGAGAATCGTCCGGAAATACGTAGTCTCGAATTAGCGACACAGATTTATAAACAGAAAGTAAACGTAACCCGTGCCGAACATCTTCCTTCTATCGCATTGATGGGGAATTATATGGTAACCAACCCTTCTGTCTTCAACAGCTTTGAAAACAAATTCAAAGGCATGTGGAATGTGGGAGTGATGGTACAGATACCTATATGGCACTGGGAGAAGGTATTTATAAAACGAGAGCGGCAAAAGCCGAAGCCCGCATTGCACAATACCAGCTTCAGGACGCACGCGAAAAAATAGAGTTGCAAGTCAATCAAGCCGCTTTCAAGGTAAAAGAAGCAGGTAAGAAACTGGTTATGTCTTCCAAAAACATGGAAAAAGCGGAAGAGAATCTGCGCTATGCAACGCTTGGTTTTAAAGAGGGAGTGATTGCCACCAGTAATGTTCTTGAAGCACAAACGGCATGGCTGTCCGCTCATTCAGAAAAGATTGACGCACAAATAGATGTGAAGTTAACAGAAATCTATCTGAAGAAATCTCTGGGAACACTGAAATAAATAAAAAGCAGAAAAATAAAGTAAAGAATCCAATCAGAAACAACCCAATCCCTAACCAACTCACAATCCATAAAACATAAATCATAATTCATAAATCATATGGCACCTATAAAATCACAAAACAGCAATATGCTGCTTGCATTCCTTACTCTACTGGGAGTTATTGCAATCGTTGCAGTCGTTGGCTTCTTCATGCTTCGCAAAGGTCCTGAAATCATACAGGGACAGGCTGAAGTTACCAAGTATCGCGTTTCGAGCAAAGTTCCGGGACGTATATTGGAATTTCGCGTGAAAGAAGGACAAAGTGTCAATGCCGGAGATACGCTGGCCATTTTGGAAGCTCCTGACGTGGTGGCAAAAATGGAACAGGCACGTGCTGCCGAAGCTGCCGCACAAGCACAAAACGCAAAAGCAATCAAAGGCGCGCGTGAGGAACAAATCCAGGCGGCATACGAAATGTGGCAAAAAGCCAAGCAGGCGTCACCATTGCCGAAAAATCATATCAACGTGTAAAGAACCTCTATGAGCAGGGAGTAATGCCTGCACAGAAATTGGATGAAGTCACTGCGCAACGGGATGCAAGTATTGCTACGGAGAAAGCAGCCAAAGCACAATATACCATGGCAAAGAACGGAGCGGAACGTGAAGACAAGATGGCCGCGGAAGCTTTGGTAAACCGGGCTAAAGGTGCTGTTGCCGAAGTAGAATCGTACATAAAGGAGACTTATCTCATAGCTCCGGCTGCCGGAGAAGTTTCAGAGATTTTCCCGAAGGTAGGCGAATTGGTAGGTACTGGTGCCCCCATCATGAATATCGCCGAACTCAACGATATGTGGGTAACATTCAACGTACGCGAGGATCTGCTCAAGAACCTGACGATGGGTTCGGAATTCGAAGCAGTCATTCCTGCTCTGGATAATAAAAAGATCAAACTCAAAGTATATTATCTGAAAGACTTAGGGACTTATGCCGCTTGGAAAGCAACCAAAACAACCGGACAGTTCGACCTGAAAACATTCGAAGTGAAAGCTTCTCCGATAGAGAAAGTGGAAAACCTCCGTCCGGGTATGTCTGTCATCATTGACAAGTAATCATGAGAGAGAGAGAAAAGAAATATATAGCCCTGTGGCAGGTCATGCAAAGAGAGTGCCGGCGGTTGGTTTCACGCCCGCTCTACCTCTTCTGTATGGTCATTGCCCCACTGTTTTGCTATATATTCTTCACCACCTTAATGGATTCGGGACTTCCCAAGGATCTTCCTGCGGGAGTAGTAGATATGGATGATTCGTCTACTTCCCGTAATATTGTCCGCAACCTGGATGCTTTCTCACAGACAGGGGTTGTAGCTCATTACAGTAATGTGACAGATGCACGCATTGCCATGCAAGAAGGAAAAATCTATGGATTCTTTTACCTTCCCAAAGGTTTATCGGCAGAGGCACAGAGCCAACGACAACCGACAATCTCCTTCTACACCAATTACTCCTACCTGATTGCAGGCTCCCTATTGTTCAGAGATATGAAAATGATGGGAGAACTCACTTCAGGAGCCGCTGCAAGGACTATGTTATATGCCAAAGGTGCAACAGAGGATCAGGCTATGGCATATCTGCAACCGATTGTTATCGATACACACCCACTGAATAATCCGTGGCTGAACTATTCGGTATACTTATGCAATACACTGATACCGGGAGTACTCATGCTATTAATATTTATGGTTACTGTCTATTCAATCGGTGTAGAAATCAAAGATCGTACGGCTCGCGAATGGTTACGAATGAGTAACAACTCCATTTATATTGCATTGGCCGGGAAGTTGCTTCCCCACACTGTAGTCTTTTTCACCATGGGTATATTTTATAATGTATACCTGTATGGATTCCTGCATTTTCCTTGCAACAGCGGTATATTTCCGATGATATTTGCCACACTCTGTCTTGTACTGGCATCCCAATGTTGTGGTATTGTTATGATAGGAACCCTGCCGACTCTACGACTCGGATTAAGTTTTGCTTCCCTGTGGGGAGTCATATCGTTCTCCATTTCCGGTTTTTCATTCCCGGTCATGGCTATGCATCCTGTTTTACAGGCTTTGAGCAATCTATTTCCTTTGCGGCACTATTTCCTTATTTACGTGGATCAGGCGCTCAACGGATATAGTATGGCTTACTCATGGACCAACTATATGGCACTATTAATATTTATGATGCTCCCCTTCTTCGTAGTTCACCGCCTGAAGGAAGCATTGGTTTACTATAAATATATACCCTAAATGAAAGATATAAAATTAAAAGATAAGATAGCTCAAGGCATCAATGACCTGTTTTATATCTGGAAACGGGAGTTTCAGACAACTTTCCGCGACCAGGGGGTACTAATATTCTTTATACTCGTCCCGTTAGGTTATCCGTTGCTATATAGTTTCATCTATGATAACGAAGTAGTGCGTGAAGTTCCTGCTGTTGTTGTAGATGATTCACATTCATCTCTTAGCCGCGAATATCTCCGCAAGGTAGATGCTACGCCCGATATTAAAATCGTCTCTTACTGTGCCGATATGGAAGAGGCCAAACAAATGCTGAAAAACCGGCGTGCATACGGTATCATTTATATCCCTTCGGATTTTAGTGACAATATTGCCAAAGGAAAACAGACACAAGTGAGCATCTATTGCGACATGAGCGGATTGTTGTATTATAAATCGATGCTTCTTGCCAACACAGCGGTTTCTCTGAATATGAATAAGGATATCAAGATTGCACGTAGCGGAAACACGACCGACCGTCAAGATGAAATCACCGCTTATCCGATCGAATATGAAGAGATTTCCATTTTCAACCCGACTGCCGGATTCGCCGCTTTCCTGATTCCTGCTGTATTGGTATTGATTATCCAACAGACATTATTGCTCGGCATCGGTCTCGCTGCAGGAACTGCTCGTGAGAACAACAGATTTAAGGATCTTGTACCTATTAATCGTCACTATAACGGGACGTTACGAATTGTATTAGGAAAAGGATTGAGTTATTTCCTAGTTTATATATTGGTAGCTTTCTACGTACTTTATGTCGTTCCAAGATTGTTTAGCCTCAACCAAATTGGGCAACCCAGTTCATTAATATTATTCGTTGTCCCCTATCTTGCGGCTTGTATCTTCTTTGCGATGACAGCTTCTATTGCCATTCGCAATCGGGAAACGTGTATGCTGATTTTTGTATTCACATCAGTCCCCCTGTTATTTATTTCAGGAATTTCCTGGCCGGGAGCAGCTATTCCTCCGTTTTGGAAGTATGTATCCTACATCTTCCCCTCAACGTTTGGAATTAACGGCTTTGTAAAAATCAACAATATGGGAGCCACTCTTAGTGAAGTAGCTTTTGAATATAAGGCTTTGTGGTTGCAAGCCGGCATTTATTTCCTGACCACCTGTTGGGTATACCGCTGGCAAATACTGATGAGTCGCAAACATGCAATAGAGAGATACAAAGAATTAAAAGAGAAAGCAAACTTATCCAAGCAGATAAGTGATTAATGAGTAAGAATTACAAGAGAGAGAATTAACGGTGTATCCTTTCAATGGGATATGCCGTTTTTTTCAAATAAGAACATGAAAATCCCCCGTTCCAAGAGAGTATAGAACGAGGGATTTTAGAGATATTATAAAGAGAGTATAATAAGTTTAGAACTTGTAACCTACACCGATAGAGAAGTTCATGTTCTTCGGTGCACCGTCACCATCAGCCAATTTAGCCAAACCAAATTCTCCTGATAAGTCAATAAAGAATTTATTAATTTCATAAGCAACGCCTACACCGAGACCTGCATCAAATCTTTTTGCTCCAAATTGATCATCACCGTCACCAAAGAAATCAATTTTTTCATCACCAATTTTACACTTACCAGCAATACCAAATGCAAAATAAGGACCAGCTTTCACTACAATATTCTGGTTATCAGCAATTGCAAATCTTGCAGCAGCCAATACCGGAATCTCCAAATACATTGGATTCATTTTCACTTCATCCTGTTTAGCACCTTTTTGAGTGAACATCAACGAAGGTTGAATAGACCACATATCAGAGAACTGATATTCCATGCCAACGCCTACATTGAATCCAATCCTCATGTCAGTATCCATATCCCCAGTAAAGTTACTCATGTTCATACCAACTTTGGCATTCCAAGAAATCTGAGAATAAGAAACGATAGAAACAAGTGCAAATAGCACAAAAATCAAACCTTTTTTCATATCATTCATTTTTTAGTTTGCCTTCCTCTTCCCTTTGGTTGGCATTGTTAGTTAATAGTTCTGTTTGAAGTGTGGGGAATTATTCGCAACCGGTTAAAGTATTGAAACACACCCTTCCGTATTTAACGTATGTTTTGTAGCCGCAAATATATTTCATTTATTTTATATAAAAAATCCTTGATAGTCTATTTTTTGCATAAAGGTTATTAAAGAGTGACTATATAGAAAAAAATAATGTTCATCCGGTCTTTTTTATGCTTAAATAATTTCCGAATAACAATGCAATTAAAATATTCTTGCAAGATTTATACATTTACAATTATTAACCGACTAGCTATTGCTCGTTTACGAAATATTCGTAGATTTGCGAAGTATTCGTAATTAAACAACATCTCCATGGAAAAGTTAACTATACAAGAAGAAGAAGTAATGATCTACATTTGGGAGTTACAATGCTGTTTCGTAAAAGACATTGTTGCAAAGTATACGCAACCGGCACCTCCTTATACCACAGTAGCATCTATCGTAAAGAACCTCGAGCGGAAAGGATATGTCACACCGAAACGTGTGGGTAATACCTACCAATATACTCCTGCCATTCGCGAAAATGAATATAAACGCCATTTTATGAGTGGCGTAGTTCGTAACTACTTTGAGAACTCTTACAAAGAAATGGTTTCTTTCTTTGCCAAAGACCAGAAAATTTCGACCGATGATCTCAAAGATATTATCGAACTCATTGAAAAAGGAAAGAAAATTAATAGAAAACATTCATCACCATGACTCCGGAACTAGCTTATTTTCTAAAGATAAATGTAGCGATAGCTCTGTTCTATGCATTCTATCGGTTGTTTTTCCATAAAGACACCTTCTTCCATTGGCGTAGGATGGCTTTGCTATGTTTCTTTGCCATCTCCATGCTTTATCCCCTATTGAATATTCAGGGATGGATAAAAGCTCACGAACCGATGGTGGCAATGGCAGATCTTTATGCAACCATCCTGCTTCCGGAGCAAGTTGTGACTCCTACACAAGCGACTGTCATAAATTGGCAAGAGGTTATCACGCAGTTCGCTAAAATTATTTATTGGAGCGGAATGTTATTACTTACCGCACGTTTCTTCGTACAACTGGGTAGCATCATCCGATTGCATTTCCAATGCTCAAAAAGCAATATACAAGGAGTACGCGTACATCTATTAAAAAAGAAACAGGTCCTTTTTCTTTCTTCCACTGGATATTCATACACCCGCAATCACATACGGAATCTGAAATCAGTGAAATCATTACGCATGAAGAGACCCATGCCCGACAATACCACTCGGTGGATGTGCTTTTCAGCGAAATAATGTGTATATTCTGCTGGTTCAACCCATTTATCTGGTTAATGAAACGGGAGGTCAGAGGAAACCTCGAATACATGGCAGACCATCGTGTATTAGAAACGGGACATGATAGTAAATCATACCAGTACCACTTATTGGGACTGGCACATCACAAGGCTGCAGCAAATTTATCAAATAGTTTCAATGTTTTACCACTCAAAAATCGTATTAAAATGATGAATAAACGAAGAACGAAAGAAATAGGAAGAACAAAATATCTGATGTTTCTTCCCTTGGCTGCCATCTTGATGATTGTCAGTAACATCGAAATGGTAGCACGTACTACTGAAAAATTTGCAAAAGAAATGATGGGACAAATAACAGAAGAAGTTGCCATGCAAGCTGAAACCACAAATATTCCCGAACTTTCTACAAGAGAAATGCAAGAAATCACTCTTCCGCAAGGTACAAAAGAAAAGGAAGTAACGGAAACACAAATCAAGAGTGTACCGGATTCTGTTGTTTTTCAGGTTGTAGAAGAAATGCCGGATTTTCCGGGAGGGATGAAGGCATTGATGGATTACTTGTCGAAAAATGTCAAATATCCGGCTGAAGCACATGCAATCGGTGCACAAGGACGTGTAATTGTAAGCTTTACTGTTAAAAAGGACGGAAGTATAGCCGACACAAAAGTAGAACGAAGTGTCAATCCGTATCTCGACAAAGAAGCCATGCGTGTCATTGCTGCCATGCCTAAATGGCAACCTGGAAAACAAAGAGGGGAAGCAGTAAATGTAAGATTTACAGTTCCCGTTGCTTTCAGACTATCCGATCCCCCCACCCCCAAAGCGGAAGAGATCAAGCAGTCTGATCTGGACGAAGTAGTTGTAGTGGGATACGGTCCACAGGAAGATTCAACTCCCGGTGCAGTAGGTGTGAAAGGAGAAAACACAGATCAGGCTTTCACTGTAGTAGAAACAATGCCCAAATTCCCGGAGGGACAAGCCGGGTTGATGCGTTATCTTGCTAGAAGTATCAAATATCCTGTCATTGCTCAAAAAAACAAAGAACAAGGCAGGGTAATCATACAAATGATTATCGGAACAGACGGTAGTTTGTCAAACGTAAAAGTATTACGTAGCGTATCTCCGTCACTGGATGCAGAAGCCATCCGTGTAGTGGGAAACATGCCTAAATGGGAACCGGGAATGCAAAAAGGACAGGCTGTCCCTGTTAAGTATACCCTCCCTATCACGTTCCGGTTACAATAAATAACTTCCCCGATACCGCTCCCTTTCCTCATCGGTGAGGAACGGGGCGTTCATCGGTGGGGAACCCTCTCCTCCCCGGTGCCGGACGTATCTTTCCCCGGTGCTGAAAAAAGTCATTTCTTTTTCCGTTTTTTACAAGGATAGTTATAAAAAGATCCTTATATTTGTTCGTGTAATAAAACATTATTCACATGAAAAGATTCGCATGGATTATCGGTTTAATATTCTGCACAATCTGCACCATACAAGCCAAAGACAGAGTTATCGAGCGGCCTCCTTTTCTAGCATGGAGCTCCAATAGTATTGAGATTGATAAAATTGTCATGAGTGATACCGTGACAACAGTGTATATAAAGGCTTTTTATCGTCCGAAATACTGGATTAAAATAGCAACGGGCAGTTTTCTGAAAGATAATAATGGAATGCTTTATCCCATCCGAAAGGGAGTTGGAATCACATTGGATAAGGAATTCTGGATGCCGGAATCGGGAGAAGCGGAGTTTCAACTCTTATTTCCCCCAATACCTGAAAATGTAACCAGTCTGGATTTCTCGGAAGGAGACTTCGACGGGGCCTATAAGATATGGGGAATACAATTAGACAAAGATACATTCTATAAACAAAAACTTCCCAAAGAAGCAGTCGTACACAAAATAAATAAGAAAGCGATATTGCCTACTCCAAAGTTGGTTTATGGGACTGCTACACTTAAAGGAAAAATACTGGACTATCAAAAAGAGATGATGCAACAAATGAAGATGCATATAGAAAGTCCTGCATTGAATGTCCACAACGAACAGAATATCATAAAGATCAAAGAAGACGGCACTTTTCAGGCGGAGGTCAAAGTAGCGTCCGTTACAAGTGTAGCATTAGAACTTCCTTTTGGCTGGATCGAGTGTCTGATAGCTCCCAACGAAGAGACATCGCTCATCATCAATACAAAGGAACTATGCCGTAGACAGGCGCATCTGCAAAAAAAGGATAAAACGTATGGAGAACCTGTATACTTTAATGGTTATCTGGCTAGTCTGCAACAAGAATTAGCTTCCGTAGATATAGATATTGTATTGAAAAGCGTTTATTACATGGATATGTACAACGACATTGCCGGGAAAAGCGCAGATGAATACAAGGCTTATGTATTGGAGCGTCTTCCATCCATTCGAAAAGAAATTGCACAATCCCCATACAGCAATGCGTGTAAAGAGCTATTAAATATTCAGGTAGATCTGGCAGCGACTGGTAAAATCGCCATGACGGAGAGAGAACTAAAATCAGCATATATCACTGTTAATAAACTGAATAAAGAACAGACCGACGACTATTTCTACAATACCCGCATTGATATTCCTACAGGATACTATGACATATTGAAAGAGTTCACTTCTATCAACACTCTGAAAGCGCTATACGGTAAATATTACGCATCAACAATATACTTGATAAGTTTTCTGCCAAATTCTTTAGATGTACTTAAAGAGACACTGGAACGGGACAGGGACCCTTATTCGATAACATTAAATTTAATAAGCTGTATCAATCCATAAAGGATTTTACCCCGTTAACAACAGAGCAGAATGCCGAACTAAAAACTTTTTCTTCCCCGGCATACGCAGAGATGCTTACCCAAACGAACAAAGAAATAATAAAGAAAATAGAATTAAACAAAAGAAAGACAGGCTTCACTGTAAACGAGACGGGACAAGTCTCCAATGAGGACTTATTCCCATCCATTATCTCTAAATTCCGTGGACACACGTTGTTAGTCGATTTTTGGGCAACTTGGTGTGGCCCTTGTCGCACAGCCAATAAAGCCATTACTCCAATGAAAGAGGAATTAAAAGACAAGGATATTATCTACCTCTACATCACAGGCGAAACTTCACCCAAAGGCACTTGGGAAAATATGATTACCGACATTCATGGTGAGCATTTCCGTGTGACAAATGAACAATGGAGTTTTCTGATGTCCAGCTTCAATATCCGGGGAGTTCCCACTTATTTTGTTGTTGATCCGGAGGGTAATATCACCTTCAAACAAACTGGATTTCCCGGAGTAGACACCATGAAAAAAGAGCTTATGAAAGCTTTGAATAAGTAATTCGAACGTTAAAAAGATAGTGACGGTATATGCTTAGGATAGTGACGGTATATGATAATGATACCGTCACTATTTCTATCGGATAGCGTCACTATCTTGTAGAGGAAAATCCGCCAACAACAATTGCTATATAAGTATGTCATCATAATTAGTTTATATAATATATTTAGGCACGGATTACGCGGATTATAATATAAGATTATTTTGCAAGAATACGTAATCCTAAAAATCAATAAATAAACGAGCCTCCATAGTCTTTGAAAAGACTACAGAGGCTCGTTTTATATCCTATGGATAACTTACTGCAAAGCTATCCAACTCCAGATTCCACTTATTTATGCATTTCCACGATTTGAGTCGGCGCCATCTCTACATTCCGTCGATCTACTTGGCGAACGACACTGGCAGCCAGGGATAAGAAAGCACGTCCGGTTACGGAATCTTCATCCAACGCAACAGGTGTACCATTATCTCCCCCTTCGCAAATGCTTTGTACGATAGGTATCTGTCCCAACAAAGGAACATTCATCTCTTCAGCCAGTTTCTTTGCGCCTTCTTTTCCGAAGATATAGTATTTATTTTCGGGAAGTTCGGCAGGAGTAAACCAAGCCATATTTTCAACCAAACCAAGGATAGGTACATTTACCTTATCATTGGTAAACATATTGATTCCCTTACGGCATCTGCCAAAGCCACTGCCTGCGGAGTGCTGACAACAATCGCCCCTGTCATGGCCAGCGTTTGAACAACTGTCAAATGAATATCACTGGTTCCGGGAGGAAGGTCTATCAGAAAATAATCCAACTCTCCCCAAGCTGCATCAGCAATCAACTGTTTCAACGCATTACTAGCCATTCCACCACGCCACAAAGTTGCCTGATCCGGATCGACAAAGAAGCCGATAGATAATAATTTCACTCCATATTTTTCTACCGGAATAATCATGTCACGACCGTCGATACGTTCAGCATAAGGGCGTGCATCTTCCACCTGAAACATCTTCGGCATAGAAGGACCAAAAATATCAGCATCAAGCAAACCTACTTTATAACCTAATTTAGCCAAAGCAACAGCCAGATTCGCAGACACCGTAGACTTGCCTACTCCACCTTACCGGAAGATATGCCGACTATATTCTTCACTTGCGGAAGGAGCTTGCCAACTTCCGGACGGGCAGCTTGTTTACTTTCCGCTGTGATCGTTACCTGCACATCAGGAGAGACATACGTATGGATAGCTGTTTCCGCAGCCTTCAACATTGATTTCATAAACGGATCAGTCGGTTTCTCAAAGATCAATGAGAAGCTGACAGTCATGCCATCAATACGGAGATTATCGGCAACCATCTCCGCTTCCACCAGATTCTTTCCCGTACCGGGATAACGCACCGTTGCCAATGCATCTAATATCAATTTAGGATAGAGAGTCATTTTATTTACTATTTGACGATTTACTATTTACAATTTAAAATCACCATTCGATTAAGTGTTCAGTTCACTTTAAGGGCGATTGTTACTGTACAAAACTATTTACTTGTACTTAATCCACTACGTTTGCTACGATTGTAACTACGATAAGGATCAAGTTCTATTTCTACATCCGGTTCTTGCAATTGACCTTCCTGCGGAAGCCGGAACTTGATATACTTAATAGCTAAACCACGATCCAGCCATTGTTGTTCATAATAGGTTTTAATACCGAGAATATTATCTACCAGATCAGAATGATATAAATCTTCAGTCATAAACTCAACCGGAAGTTTGTTCGCTTCAATCATGTATTTGGTATAGGTAAACATGAAGTTGCTGTCCGTTTTCAGGTGGATAATACCATTCGGCTGCAAGAATTTACGGTACCGTTCCATAAAATAGGTAGAAGTCAATCGCTTGGTTGCTTTCTTCATTTGCGGGTCAGAGAAGGTAAGCCATATTTCACTTACTTCGCCTTCGGCAAAAAAACGTTCAATGATTTCAATATTGGTACGCAGAAAAGCGACATTCTTCATTCCGGCCTGTAATGATTCCGTTGCTCCCGTCCACATACGGGCACCTTTTATATCAACTGCTATAAAGTTCTTTTCGGGAAACATTTTACCCAAGCCGACGGTGTACTCACCACGTCCGCAGCCTAGTTCGAGCACAATCGGATGATCGTTTTTAAAAAACTCCTTATGCCATTTTCCCTTCATGTCAAAAGGCACGTTATCTACCGCCGAATAAGGATATTCGAACACGTGTGGATAACTCGCCATATCGGCAAACTTTTCTAATTTATTCTTTCCCATATCAATCCTGATTAGGTCGCAAAGGTACTGATTTTGACGCAACCGACAAAAAGAAATGGAGCACAGATTTCTCTATGCTCCATTCTTCTATAATATTGAATGATTCGTGTTATTAAATCTCAACATTCACTTCAACGTTTACTTCTACATTTCCACCTTGTTGTGCTTTCAAATCTTCATAGAAAGCAGCATGAGCGATCTGCACATAAGGCTGCAGGAAAAAGAATCCGATACCGAAAGTAAAGAGAGAAAGGATAGCCCAACCGATAAAGCTCAAATCAAGCATGAACAGTTTCATCTTGTTGTTTTCCATCATAGCCATACTTTTCTCAATAGCTGCATTGTTTTTCATTTCGGGTTCTTCTTTCAAGATATAGTCGGTCATTGCATAAGAATAGTGCTTGATAATTCCTGGTACAACCAACAGCAACATCCACAAAGCGGTATAGATACCCTGAAGCAACTTCGTTACAAAAAATACGTCCATAGTCCTGGAAGCCTTCGAATAACACTCCGAAATCAATCTCTTTGCCTTTGAATACACCAAGCATCACAATAGCAAAGCCGTATGCAACCGGAAGTCCGACAAACAATGAACATAATCCGCCAATCACAGGAATAGCAGATAATCCACCGGCAATAACTGAATAAATAAGTGCAGCAACGGCTGCCATAGGCCACTTTCCTCGAAGTGCCTCACGCGCCTGAGCACGCAGTTCTGAGTTTAGTTTTAACATAGTGAATAATATTAATTGATAAATGTGTTATTTCATAATATATCGTTATTCTACAATCGTCACCCAGCCATGTGTATCCGGCTCGTCGCCATACTGAATTCCACGCAGCTTATTGTACAATTTTGTACAGATAGGTCCCGGCTTACCATCTTTAGAGATAACGTATGATTTTCCGTTTTCCAAATCATCGATACGCTGAATCGGCTGATTACTGCGGCAGTACCACAAGCACCTGCTTCTTCAAATGTTTCCAGTTCTTCTTCCGGTATCGGACGGCGTTCCACCTTGATACCCATGTCTTCTGCCAACTGCATCAAACTTTTATTGGTAATAGAAGGCAAAATAGAAGTTGATTTCGGAGTGATATAAGTATTATCTTTAATACCGAAGAAATTGGCAGCACCACATTCATCAATATATTTCTTTTCTTTCGCATCAAGATAGAACTCGCAGGAATACCCCAGATCGTGTGCTTTCTTGTTAGCACGAAGACTGGCTGCATAGTTGCCACCTACTTTATAAATACCTGTTCCATGAGGAGCGGCACGATCGAACTCACGAATGATAACGTACGGATTGGTAGAGAAACCACCTTTGAAATATGGACCTACCGGAGTTACGAACACAACAAACATATACTCTTCAGCAGGATGTACACCTACTTGGGCACTTGTTCCGATCAACAGCGGACGAATGTAAAGAGAAGCACCGGTTTCATAAGGAGGGATAAAACGTTCATTCAGTTTTACGACTTTCAAAATTGCTTCTTTAAACCGTTCTGTCGGAAGTTCTGCCATCAAAATTCCCTGGCAAGTAGATTGCAGACGGGCTGCGTTTTCTTCCAAACGGAAAATACGTACTTTACCATCCTTTCCACGGAATGCTTTCAGCCCTTCAAAGGCTTCCTGACCATAGTGTAAACAGGTTGCCGCCATGTGCAAATTAAGGTGTTCGTCACTACTAACCTCTAATTCTCCCCATGCACCATTACGGAAGTTGATTCTCACATTGTAATCTGTCTTCATGTATCCGAATGACAGATTCGCCCAGTCTATTTCTTTCATATTGTTATGTATTAGTTTATTTTCTATTGCATTGAAACGCAAAAATAACTTTTATTCTTCAGATAGCCTCTTTTCTTGCAATAATTTTTCGACTTCCCGGTCGGCTTTTGTCAGTTTATCCTTGCAAAAAGCAATAATCTCATTGGCTTCTTTTATTTTCTCACTCAAAATGTCGATATCCAGTTCGTTATTATCTATCTGGCGAACGATCTTTTCGAGACGTTCCATTGCTTGGGAATATGTTTCTTTTTTTGCTGCCACGATGATTGATATTTAATGGTTAATGATGAATGTTCTTACAAATAAACAGTCGACGGATAGTTACTTTTCCACCACAGATTGCACTTCTCCTTTCAGCAACCGGGTTGTCAAGCGATCTCCCGGTTTCAGCGAAGATGCGTCCGTCACCGCTTTCCCGTCTTTGATTGTAATACTGTATCCCCGGCTCAAGAGTTTATCCGGAGAGGCGTCTGCTATCCGCTGTTGCAAAAGTTCCAACCGGTGAGACTGACGGGCCAACAATGCTTTCGCCACTTGTGATAAATCCTTCTTTGCTGCCAGCAAAGAAAAACGAGCATCCGCAAGTTTGCGGTGAACAAGATTGGGAATACGGATTTGGAGCGCCTCCAACCTTCGTTGTTCCTGCTCAAGAAGCATATAAGCTCCCTGTTGAAGACGTACAGATAATTCTTCCAGATGCTCTGCTACTTCCGTTACCTGATGAATCAGAAGCTCGGCAGCAGCCGTAGGAGTCTTTACCCGGGTATGAGCCACAGAGTCAAGCACTGTATCATCGCGTTCATGACCAATACCGGTAATGATAGGTAATGGAAATTGCGCACATGCAGCTGCTAGTAGATAAGTATCAAAACCGGATAAATCGGAAGTAGCCCCACCGCCACGAATAATGACCACTACGTCAAATTCATTGATGCGGGCATTGATACGGTCTAAAGCCGCCAATACAGACTCTTCAACTTGATTGCCTTGCATTAAAGCCGGAAAAAGTTCTGTATAAAAATAGAATCCGCGGATTGTGCTGTAACTGATGGCAGAAATCTCCATATCCGGCTGCGGTAGCCGAAGAAATGACGGCAACACGTTGGGGAAGAACCGGCATTTCAAGTTCTTTATTCAACGTCAAGACTCCCTCCTCTTCCAACTGCAATAATATTTCCCGACGACGGCGAGCCATATCTCCCAACGTGTAAGCAGGATCAATATCAAGCACCGTCAAACTGTAACCGTATAACTCATGAAACTGAACAGTTACTTTCACCAGCACTTTAATACCGGAGGTAAATAGTTGTCCGGTGCTTTCCTCAAAATAGGGTTTCAGCAAGCGGTAGATATTATTCCAAATCATCCCCGTGCTTTGGCTACGAGATTATTACTACGAGGATCTTTCTGCACAAATTCCAGATAACAATGCCCCGTCGTATTGGAACGGACATCGCTCAACTCTGCCTGTATCCAATATTCATCGGGCAGGCATTGCTCCAGACTACGGCGGACAAGTGAATTCAGTTCTAAAAGGGAAAGAGAATCCATAAAAAGAACAGTTAACGTTGAGTTGATTGATATGCTTTCCACAAATCGGGAATACCATATCCATATATATTATCCGGGAAATCAGCTCTGTCACCTGACTGACGCACCAAATCAATAATCTGCTTTGCCGTCAGCTTCGGACAAGCCTGCCACAAACAAGCTACCATACCGCACATAATCGGAGAAGCAAAAGAGGTTCCATTGGCGCGACGAAGATTTCCATCCGTTCCCATCACATCCGAATTTAAACCGACAGCCACTACGTCCGGCTTCACACGCCCGTCAGCCGTATTTCCTACAGAAGAAAACGGCGCCAGTTCTCCTCTTTTTGTTACAGCTCCTACAGTTATGATATTCTCCGCATCTCCCGGAGGAGTAATCTTCTTCCACGAACCCGCGCCCGAATTTCCGGCACTGCACACAACGACCATTCCTTTATCGGCAGCCTTCGCAGCTTCACGGGACATCAATGCATAATGCCCATTCAAGTCACGGTATCTATAATTCTTCGTAGGATCATCAAATGAGTAGTAACCAAGCGATGTATTCACTAAATCCACTCCTACACTATCGGCAAACTCGATGCTGCCGCCCAATAATCCTGCTCTACCAAATTTTCCGAATATTCGTCTTCACTACGCAGCAACCAATAAGAAGCTTCAGGAGCAGTGCCAATCATCACATGCGGCTGGTTCATAGCCATACAGGACAATACAGACATGCCATGACTGCTTTCTGCATAAATATCTGCCTCCGGATTCACAAAGTCACGCACACCGAGGATACGGATATTTTTCATGGCATCAATCTTATCCACATTATGGAAGCCGGCATCAATCACGGCAATAGTCATTCCCTGTCCCTTAAAACCTGCATCATGCAGGAGATCGACGCGGCTCATAGCCGCTTGCGTGATTGCAGGACCGTAAAGGCTATCGGTGCGCAACGGTTTATTTATCAATGAGTCTCTTTGAAATGCTCTTTGCGTGATACCTTTCCACACTCTTTCTGTAGAACGTACAAAAGGCAGTTGAGCTATTTCGCTGATTAAGGTACTGTCATTACAAGAAACAGTAACGAAATTATCCCATTTCCCGGTCACAAGTACATGAACACCAGTTTTTCGTATGGCATCTACATACGTCCTGCAAACCGGTAAATCGGTAGAATCAATGGGCAATCCCTGTTTTTTTCTCCGCTCAATAGATTTCTTAGACAAATACTTTTCCGGTTTCTGCAAAGAATAGTCCGTAGCCGCTTTGTCTTTCAGACTAATCCGGTATTTTAAGGTATCTCCCGGAGTAAATTGGGCAGATACCCCCAGATACATATTTAGAGCGAGAATCAATACTATAAACTTCTTCATAAGTTATCTTTCTATTTTAATCAATCATAATTCTTCATTTTCTATAATCACCAGCCGATTCCTCTTTGGGAAGCGATGAAGCTCCTCCCAGCACCCGTCTTCCATTATAAAACACAGCAGATTGTCCGGGAGCAATGGCCGAAGCCATTTCGAGAAAACGGACCAACAAACGTCCGTCTTCCAGTCTTTTCACCCGACAGGGAATCGGACGACTGCGATAACGAATCCGTACCGTCAAATTCTCACACCCGAACAGTTCCCGTTCATCCACAATCTTATCCTGCTCCGCCAACATGTATTCAGTTTCCAATTGGTCGGCATCTCCAAGCATCACTGTATTTTTCTGCGGATTGATTTTCAATACATAAGCAGGCTTTCCTAAAGCAATCTCCAGTCCTTTTCGTTGGCCAATCGTATAATAAGGTGCTCCTTTATGTTTCCCCAGTTTTACTCCTTCAGAATTGACAAACCATCCCGGTCCGATTTCACTATCCAGTTCGGGGCACTGCTCACGAAGAAAATCACGGTAATCTCCCTTAATAAAGCAGACTTCCATACTTTCTCCTTCTTTCGACTTTGCTTCATATCCTTTCTCCGCAAGATACTCACGGACCTTTACTTTCGTATAATCTCCCAACGGGAAAATGCAACGTTTCAACACATCCTGCCCCAATCTCCAGAGAAAATACGACTGGTCTTTCTTATCATCGTCTCCGGCTACTATATAAATGTTTCCGTTTTTCTCTTCCAATCGCGAATAATGTCCGGTAGCTACCCATGCACAATTCAACTTATCCGCCCACTCCGTCAGAACACGGAACTTAAACAACGGATTGCACATCACACACGGATTCGGTGTACGCCCCTGCTTATATTCATCTATGAAGTTTTTTACGATGGTCTCTTTAAAAGGAATACGCTCATCTGCCACATAATGTTCAATCCCCATCCGTTCTGCTAACTCCCTGGCGTCCTGCGGTTCATCTCCCCACACGCGCATGGTAACCCCTACAATCTCATATCCTTGTTCTTGCAGCATCAAGCAAGTAGCGGTGCTGTCTATGCCACCACTCATACCTACCAATACTCTCTTGTTTCGTTCTTCCATTCGAATTTTGAAAATTTACATGGTTACAAATGTACGAGATTTCAAAGAGAAAAGTTGCTTTTCTGAAAGAAAATCCTTATATTTGAAATATACCAAAAGCGAGAACAATTATGGCTAACCCTAGATTACCGGGCATTTCCGAAAACGAAGAAGCCTTATTGTATGCCAAATTGAATGAGTACAACCGAGGCAGAGCCTCTTTTAAAGAGGCAGGAGTCTACTTGGTGGTGTTGCCCCGACCGGGGAAACCAAACTATTCCCTTTGGCTGTACTCTCCCCTGCCCGAAAAGCAATCCATTCTTTATATACATGACCTGTCACCGGACATTAACGAATCCCTCCGGATCGCCAGTACGATGTTTTACTATTCAAGGCGTTGCCTTATTCTTATGGATTACAATGAAAAAAGAATGCAGAGTAACGGTGACGACCTTATCTTTTTCGGAAAATACCGGGGACATTTTCTTCATGAAATTTTAAAGATAGATCCTGCCTATTTAAGTTGGGTAGCTTACAAGTTCACCCCCAAAATACCTAAACAGGAACGCTTCGTCAAAATAGCACAGGCTTATCATTCCATACATTTGGATATCATGATCAGAAAGTCGAGAGAGAAACGTTCATCAAGCCGCTATTTGGGAGAATTAGGGGAAAAACTGACTGACTTAAAATTAAAAGTCACACGCGTACGACTGGAAGACGATCCATACAAAACAAGAGTGAACGGCACTACCCCACAGTTTTTTGTCAAGCAGATACTAACTTTAACCGATGCCAGTGGAAACCTGGTTATTATAAGTATTCCATCAAAAATCCCAGTGCGGTTTCATGCACTCTATCAGGATAGAACATGAATACCGACTGGGAGATATTATCTACATTGCATCGGCGAAAGTATCACGCCAATACGAAAGCTATGGTTCAAAGTACACGCGCCTTAGCCATGTGAAGTTCGCAAGCCTCAACGTTTAGTCCAATCGTCCTTGACAAAACTTGCCGGATAAGAAATTTTATCCACCACTCCGTCTTTCTGACGAATCCAGGACGTAAATGTACGAGCCCCCTCATCTAATACGATGATACGGGCCCCGTTAGGCAAATGATTATATTCCGTATTTCCACCGGTGAAGCGTCCATAAGCCAGAAGAATACCTTTCCACATCACTGCATAATCATTATCATGATCGTGTCCTACAAACATACCCATCACATCACCCGCTTCTTTCATTGCCGCAAACATTCCCGTATTCAATTTAGGTGCACAAGCTTCCTCCATACGAGTTCCGCGAAGAATCGCATTTTCGGTACGGGCAGCTTCATTGTATTCAGGAAGAGGAATATGGAAAAAGGCAAGAGCCGGCAAAGGCTGTCCACCATTTTGCGCTTTATAAGCTGCACTCTGCTGGCGATACCAGTTTATCTGATCGAATGTAAGCCATGCATATCCCTTCACATCTTTCAAAGGAGAATAGGAATGAGAATCCATGCAATAAAGCAAAGCTGCATCCTTCTTTACATTAGAAGACGATTTCACGGTTAATACATAGTCCGGCGATAAGACTGTTCCCCGGTCTGGCAATAAATTGCCGGGAACTTTACGGATAATATCATATAACTGTTCCCGTGCCATTCCCTGTTCATTGTCATGATTACCAAAAGTGACCACGAAAGGCAGTTTGCGTTTAACTACCGGTTCCAATACCTGCAACATTCCGGAATCTGCCGGAGCAGAATAAACAACATCGCCGGTAAAAATCACCAAATCCGGCGTTCATCATCAAGCACCTGATTTATGCGTTCCAAAGCGATATCAGAAGCCCGGTTGCCGTATTTAAAATGCACATCGGTAAATTGCACAATTTTGAATTTACCATCTTTACTAAATTTCAGTTCACTCTTTTGAGCCATACAAAAAGTCGTTACCAACAAAAAGGTAAGTGTTAAGTAAATTTTTAAGAGCCGAATCATATTTATTTGTTTTAGGGGTTAAGAAATCTTCTCTATCAATACGGTAGCATAGGCTGATATACCTTCTTCACGACCCGTAAAACCGAGTTTCTCGGTAGTAGTCGCCTTAATGGAAATATCATCCGCATCAATTCCCATGACAGTTGCCATCGTCTCTTGCATCAAAGGAATATGTGCCTTTAACTTCGGGCGTTCGGCACAAATGGTTGCATCGATATTACCCACTTTATATCCTTTGGTAGCAATCAATTCCACTGTTTTCTTCAGCAGAATTTTGCTATCTATGTTTTTAAATTCTCCAGCCGTATCGGGAAAGTGATAGCCGATATCACGCATATTCGCCGCCCCTAACAAAGCATCGCAAACCGCATGCAACAATACATCAGCATCCGAATGCCCCAACAATCCTTTTGTATGTTCCAAAAGAATACCGCCCAGCCACAATTCACGCCCTTCGACCAGCTGATGTACGTCAAAGCCAAAGCCTACTCTTATCTTCATATTTTGTATAACAAATGAGTACTAATGAATAAAAAAGATCAACGGATATAGAAATCCAGCAGTTTTTCCTCTTCCAGATAACCTTGCAAACGCTGTCCGATACTAACAGGACCTACACCGACAGGAGTCCCCGTAAAGAGTAGATCACCGATTTTCAACGTTACAAACTGACTGACATAAGCGATAATATCATCTATCTTGAAAAGCATATCTGCTGTACAGCCACGCTGTACTTCTTTACCGTCGATCAACAAATTGAAGTTCAGATTTTGAATATCTTTATAATGCTCTACCGGAACAAAAGTCCCAATAGCAGCCGATGAATCAAAACCTTTACAAAGCTCCCAGGGATTCCCCTGCTCACGGAACTTTCGTTGAAGGTCACGGGCTGTAAAGTCGATACCAACTGTCACAGCATCATAATAACGGTTAGCAAAACGGGGAGCGATATTTTTCCCCAATCGGTTGATACGGACTACCAGTTCTGTTTCATAATGTATCTCGTTGGAAAAGTCGGGGATGAAAAACGGTTTGCCATCTTTCAGAATAGCAGAATCAGGCTTCATAAAAATCACCGGCTCCGTATTTACTTGTGTATGTCCCAGTTCTTTGTTATGCTGGGCGTAGTTCATGCCTACTGCATAATCTTCATTATTTCTCGTTAAAATTCAATCGGTTAAACATAACAGCCAAATGAGCATATAAAGACGTATTCTGCACCACAATATTCTCGGGTACACGGATTCGGAAAGGAGTAAAGTTCCATACGGCTTTTATACCTCCGTCTACCATCTTATCTGTAATTTCCTGAGCAATATTAATAGGCACGGTCAACACACCGATATTTACATCGTATTCTTTCATCTTTGCCTCAAAATCATCGGAGTGAAAAATAGGAATACCATTCAGGTCTTTTCCCACCAATTCCGGATTCACATCAAAAGCTGCCACAATCTCCAGCCCGAAATGATGCAAACCTGAATCCCGAAGCAAAGCAGCCCCCAAGCTACCTACACCAAACAAGAAGGCTTTGTGCATATTGGTAAATCCAAGAAAACTCTCCAACACTTCAATCAGCGCATCAATGTTATACCCTACTCTCGTGCGCCCGGAGATATTGACGTAGGATAAATCCTTGGCGATTTGAGAAGCATCAATATTTATTTCCTTAGAGATTTGTGTAGAAGAGACGTACTGTTCTCCTTTTTCTTTCATTAGTTTTATGTTGGACAGATACCAGGGAAGTCTGCGCAAGGTAGGCTCCGGCACTTTATCCGCCTCTTTTCGTATAGATGTGCTCATACTTCTTACTAAATTTGGTATTTTGCAAAAGTACAATCTTTTTTGAGACTGACAACCCTATAACAGAAAACCTTAATAGAGATTAAACAAAACAATGAAAAGAGGTTCAAATTTTGCTCTTTTCCATAAGTTAATACTTTTGAAAAGGATTAAAAATGACGAGTATGAAAAATAATGATTGGAAAGATAGAATTAAACGTAGTGTATTCCACGAATCCGGACTTCGGCTATGAAATGGATAACGATGAAGAGCAAGTTACTCTCGACAAAACAAACAAAACCTGCGAGTTTCCATTGACAAAAAGAACCGGGGCGGTAAAGTGGTCACATTAATTACCGGATTTATAGGTACGGAAAACGACTTGAAAGAGCTGGGTAAGCTACTGAAAAGCAAATGCGGAGTAGGCGGATCGGTAAAGACGGAGAGATTATGGTACAAGGAGATTTCAAAACCAAAATCATAGAGCTGCTCATTAAAGAAGGATACTCTAAAACAAAAGGTATAGGAGGTTAAACTAAATAGCATTTTGTAACTAGAAATTTTAAAGATATGAGAAAAGTAACATTATTCTTTGCAGCAGCGTTATTCTCACTGTTGTCATTTGCACAAGACAACAATGCTGATATCGTCAAGGTAGGCGATAGTATGCCTGCTTTCACGCTTCATTCAACAGTGAACGGTTCTGTAAACTCCGAGGACTTGAAAGGGAAAGTTGTATTAATCAATATTTTCGCTACTTGGTGTGGTCCTTGCCAAAGCGAACTGGCTGAAGTTCAAAAAACACTCTGGCCTAAATATAAGGACAACAAAGATTTCTGCATGTTAGTAATCGGGCGCGAACATACCGACGACCAATTAACGGAATACAACAAGCGCAAAGGGTTTACATTTCCTCTCTACCCGGACCCGAAACGGGAAGTCACAGGTAAGTTTGCCAGTCAATACATTCCCAGAAGTTACTTAATCAACAAAGACGGGAAAGTGATATCCGCCACTGTCGGTTATAAAAAAGAGGAAATGGACAAGCTGATGAAGGAAATAGACAAAGCATTGAAATAATCCTCCCAAGAATGTGCCTCATGTTATACATGGCAGTTTCTTGAGGAAAGGAATGATAAGATCAAATCAAAAGAAAAGGCAACTAACTCGTTATGAATTAGTTGCCTTTCTTGTATCTTCAAATAGAGAGTCTTAATGAATACCTCTATTAAGTTAACGTGTTCCGTTTTAAGGCACATCATAGAATTTGAATCTGATTAATTATTCAGCTTTCAAAGTGAAACGCTTGAAATCAACAATCTTCAGTTCAGGGTCAGCAGCAGCCAACACTTCTCTTACAGTTTTCTTACCGTCCATGATATCTTCCTGGTTCAATAAGCAAACTTCTTTCAAGAACTTGCCCAGACGACCTTTCGCAATATTCTGAATCATTTGTTCAGGCAGGTGTGCAGCCTTCTCTGCAGAAACAGTAGCAATAATTTCTTTTGCTTTAGCTACATCTTCAGCTGTAATCCATCCTTTAGCCATGTTGCTATCCATGTGTTCTTCGCTGTCCACATGAGCCGGGTTGATGTTAGCTTTCTTCAGAGCAGCCTCTACAGCTTTCTGTACCTGTTCTGCTTTTGTCTTCTCAATAGCAACTTCAATTTCTTTCTGTTTTACTTCTTCAGAAACGCCATCTTCATCAATAGCAATCGGGTTCATGGCAGCAATCTGCATAGCTATTTGCTTAGCCAACTGCTCGTTCACTTCCTTGTTGAAAGCAACAATCGTGCAAAGACCATTTCTGTTCATGTGATTGTAAACAGCAGTGCATACACCTTCTACAGTCATGTAACCATCCAGTTCCATTTTCTCACCTGTGATACCGCTACGGTCAGTCACTGCATCCTGTACAGTACCGTTACCCATCGGCAATGCTTTTACTTCGTCCAAAGTAGCGCATTTATTAGCCACAGCAAGATCAAGAATATCCTGAGTCAGTTTCACGAAATCAGCATTCTGAGCCACAAAGTCAGTTTCACACTTCAAAGCAACGATAACAGCACGGTCACCGGTAGTTTTAGCCAAAACGCAACCTTCAGAAGCTTCACGTTCCGAACGCTTAGCAGCAACAGCTTGTCCTTTCTTACGGATAATTTCCATTGCCTTGTCGAAATCGCCTTCAGCTTCAGTCAACGCGTTTTTGCAATCCATCATACCAGCTCCGGTCATTTTGCGCAGCTTGGTAATATCAGCCATACTTACAGCCATAATAATTTCCTTTATTTAAATGAATAATAATTTTCGAAACAAAAAATGTGCCAATCTGCCAATCAAGATACAAGCGTATAAATATACTCTTGCACATTAGCAAATTGGCACATTTTATATATTAAGCCTCTTCGTCTTCCTTGATGAAAGCAGCAGCTTTAGCTGCGTTAATAGCTTCTTCGTCAGACTTGTCGAGTCTAGCTTTCACTGATTTCTTCTTGCCTTTGTTAGCAGGAGCTTCACCAGCAGCTTCCATATCGATCTTTTCAGCTTTTCTTTCTTCCAAACCTTCGATCATTGCAGCGCAGCAAGCATCCAAGATAACTTCTACT
>ENA-OQIG01000170-OQIG01000170.1-human-gut-metagenome-genome-assembly--contig:-NODE-170-length-37310-cov-3.717317_pt1 | contig 37310 bp, 51 predicted proteins | sample MGYA00242576_ERZ504741 | MGnify/ENA primary metagenome ERZ504741 (study PRJEB26092, sample SAMD00036436) | human gut metagenome | host: Homo sapiens | study: EMG produced TPA metagenomics assembly of... | reverse complement strand
TCACATCAATACTTCAAAAGAGCTGAAAAATCCAGTTAAGGACTTCTCAGCTCTTTTTTATATTTTTACTATGCTTTTATCAGGCAGATATTCGCAATCCGCTTCGCTACTTGCTCATAACCAGATAATTGATTGATATAATTATTTGGGTGACATTATATGATAATCATAGCATCCCGCATGTTAATGGCAGGTAACCAGAATCTAACATTTGTTAAATATATATAAGGAAGCATTTAATCTTCCTTATATTCTATAACATCCTCTATCTTGCAATGAAGAGCTTTGCAGATTCTATCTATCTGCTTTAAGTTGACTGGCTCATTCTTTCCCATGCTTGCCATGGTTCCGTAGCTGAGTCCAGTGGCATTTTTTAAATCTTCCTTTTTCATCCCTTTATCAATTAAAGTTTTCCAGAGTGGATTGTAGGATATCATCGTCAATCTCCCCTCTTTTCTTTATACATCTTATACAAGCATATGAGAATTCCTACGGAAACAACGATCTTAGTAATATCTAAAATAATATTTATCATATAGACCTCCATTTCATTTGACATGTGTTATTGTGTGCTGTATATTAAAGTTGGATTCAGGGGAGCTCTGACCTCCCCGTTTCCTAACTGAATGTTTTGATCAAGTCTACAATGGCTTGAATCAAATTCAAGATTGCGGTTATGAAGACTAATTTTGCGAGCAGCTCTTCATGACCGCTTTCTTTTTTTGGCTTCTTTCGATTTTGATTCATTTTATCACCTCCTGTTCTTTATGTTATTATTATATCTCTTTTTCTCTATTATGTCAATGTTTTTCTTCAATTTTTTAGAGATTTTCTTCAATAAACTATTGACATGTGCGGTACATATGGTAATATACAAACATAAACAGCAGAACAAACATTCGCATAGACGGTGCGAGGTTTGAGAGATAATAGGAGGAAAATAATATGTCAGAACTTTTAAAGAAACAGAAATTTGGAGTCGAGGTAGAATTTACAGGAATAACAAGAACCATGGCCGCTGAGGCTGTTGCAGAAATCCTCGGAAGTCATGCCGCCGGACCTGATCGCACTTGCTATCGTACTTATACGATTCGAGATAGCAAAAGAAGAATTTGGAAAGTAATGAGAGATTCAAGTATTTGTCCAGTTAGAAAAGCGGGACGTGAATTGATGGATGAATATAGAGTTGAATTTGTAACACCACCTCTTAATTATGAAGATATTGAAGCACTTCAGACAATAATCCGTAAATTTAAAGAACTCGGCGGGGTTTCTCATAGCAGTTGCGGAATACATATTCATGTTGATGGCGCAAACCATACAGCCACTTCTCTCAGAAGATTGGTAAATTTCTTTTTCAGCAGACAAGAAATTATCTATGATGCTCTTGCAGTGGGAAACAGAAAAGACAGATGGTGCAGGCCGGTATGTAAGGATTTACTGGATACAATGAAAAAAGAAAAGGATCTTGATACAAGAAAAGTTGAAGAAATCTGGTACAGCAGTGCGAACGATCAGTATCATGGTGGTATTGATCATAGTCATTACAATTCAACAAGATACCACGCCCTGAATCTTCACAGCTTCTTCCAGAAAGGCACAGTCGAATTCAGACTTTTTAATAGCACTCTTCATGCCGGAAAAATCAAAGCCTACATTCAGTTTGTTCTCGCTCTTTCAGCATGGTCTATTGAATCTTCTGATAAGATAGTATTTCGATCAATGGCAGGATATACTGCAAAGAAAAAAGTCACTTTAATGTATAATATTTTGACAGACCGTCTAGGACTTTATGGAGATGAATTTAAGACTTGCAGATTTCATATGATGAAGCAGCTTCAAAAAAATGCAGAAAATCTTAATGCAGCATAAAACTTTATGGCAAAAAGAGAGGGAATTCCCTCTCTTTTTTGTAGATTGTTGCAGCAATCTACTTTGTGTCGCTAGATTTCTGGGTTCCCTGGCGTGTATGGGTTATAGATGTTTCCTTGTTTGGTACCCTTATAATCAATTCGTCCAGCTCACAATTTAATGCTTCACAAATTAAATCAAGGTGTTCAAGGCTGACCCTTTCTGTAAGCTCGTGGTACAACTCATTGATGGTATTGGGTCTGATTCCAGTTGCCCTCGCCAGATCTGCTTGAGTAAGTCTTAACTCTCCCAGCTTTTTCGACAGTAAAATTTTAATCATGCCATTGCTCCTCCGTTATAAATTACCACTTTATGGTAATACATGACGGAATTTGTTAGATTATATCGTTTTCTGCTATATCCTATCGAATTTACGCCAGAAATTTAACTGTGTGAAGCTCGTTTATCCTATCACACCAGGTGCAGAAAAAATAGCGGTAATAATATGGAAGGAATTATTATTGACTATACCACGCATTGTGGAGTATTATTTCATTATGAAGGAGGTAACAATTATGAACATTACGGAAATGAGAAATTACATAGGAGTCTCCAGAGCGGAGTTCTCAAGGAGATACAACATACCGATTAGAACGCTCGAGTCATGGGAAGCAGGAGTTCGAACTCCACCGGAATATGTTCTGAATTTATTAGAAGAGTCCGTCAGGAGAACAGATATCATAGAAGTAACATTTGTATATGATACGCTTCTGGGAGAAGGCAAGATCCACCCATGGTCTAAAGATTTGGATGACCAATGCGGCGCCGATCAAGCATCATATATGACTATATTAAGCACAGTTGATAGGTTTCGGGAGAGGTATCCTAATTGCGAATGGGAAGACGAAGATATAGATTATATTGACGCAATAGAAGGTTTTGCTACGAACCTCTTAATAGCAACGTTGGGAAAGGAGAGGCGAATGAGTAGAGGAAGCGGCACAGGATATATTCCAGATAAAAGTAATTTAAAGTCAAGCACTCGTCCGCTAACATTAATTTAATTACTTTTCTTCTTGACACACCACCAAATTGGTGGTATTATATAATCATCAAAAGAACGGAGGAAAACAAAATGAAGAGATATAACTTATCAAGCATTATGAAAAGAGCATGGGAACTGGTTAAGGGATCTGCAATGACTATTTCCTCCGGCCTTAAAAAGGCATGGGAGGAGGCGAAACGCACAATGATCAAATTTGAACGCCGCGCAAAAGTTGCTATCGTTGATGCCAATGGCGTATGTAATCCAAATTGTGGAAAAGAAAATGACGATGAAAGCAACTATCTTATATTTAAGTTGTGGGAAAAGGGCGGTCATAAAAGAGTGTATGCAAATGACTATAAAGGACGTGCTGTTGGATATATTGATTTGAACAACAATAATTCAATTGAAACCGAGTTTTCGAAGGGCGATTTCGTTGAAACAATGAAACATTTTGTTGCTAATTATGAATCTAGGAGGAAAGTAAAATGGGAAGATGGACAATTAGAGTTGATGACGGGCAGATGTCTGAATTAAGAAATTACGGAAGCTGCTACAAACATGGCGGCGGTTCCGGCGGATTCTTTGAGTTCCGCGGCGAAACTCTACAGGAAGCAGCCGATAATCTTATCACTGTATTTGCGGATGTATTTTCCGGAAGTGGTGTTAAGGTCATTGAATATCCGGAACATGTTATTATCGAAGAGCATGTATACGAATACGCAAACTGTGCAGAAAAGCATATAACACTTGTTCTCCCCTGTAAGTGTTCAAAATACCAACATGGTGTTGGAGATGTAACCTTTGACAATAATATTCGTATTATTTTGCAGGAACAAAAAATGCAAGTAGCTGAAATGCGCGCATTGCTTGACCAATCACGTTCAGAGTTCTCGAAGCAGTACAACATACCGCTCAGGACACTTGAAAACTGGGAATCCGGAAAAAGCAAATGCCCGGATTATGTGAGACAGCTGTTAGAGCGAGCTGTCTTGGAAGATTCAAAATAAAACTGCTAAAAACTTACAAGTCAAGGAGGAAAAAAGATGAAAAAATTTGAATTAAAACAGGTGGCGCGGAACAATTCCGAAAACTTCGGATGTGCCAAAGTTACAGCGGATTGGTTGTGCGGCACAGAGGCCCAGAAAGAGAATTTTATAAGTTCTCTGGATGAAAACTGGGTGAGAATCCCGGTGGAACTCGTTGACGAAACCGCCGAACAAAATTTTATTTCATATGCTCGGGCATTTTAAGCTAAAGGAGAAAAAATGAAATATATACTAATGGATTATAAAGACGGTGATTGTTTCACCGCCGAATTTGAAAGTAAAGAAGAAGCTCTGCAGGAAGCGGAGGGACAATGGGAACACCTGACAAGATGTGACCAGAAACACCGAACAGAATTTTACGTTCTGGAAAGCGTCAACCCAGACGAAGACGCGCCTGATCATTACGATGGGGACATTGTAAGGCGTTGGAAATAAAACGGAGGTAAGAAAATGATTAAGAGAGTAAAACTTGAAACTATTTACAATATGGCCAAAGAAGATAACGAGAAAATAAAAGATCGTAAACTTTTCCCGGACGGATGGGATGAAAAAGTCTACGATTATTATAACAAATTGTCGAAAGAATCTTCCGACGTTGAAATGTTCATGGAATTTCTGGGCGGTGAAGATTCGCCGCTAGAAATGGCGTACGCATACAGGAGAAACATGTATATCATGCTGTACACAATGAATGCAACAGATACGATAGCATTTGTAGATGGCGAATATGATATATTCTACATCGTATCAAAAGACGGCGACGATTATAACAGCTGGGAGTGGTGTTTCACAAACAATATTGACCCGATCAAATACAGGGGTGACGACGGAGACGAACCGGTCCCGGAATGGCTCATAAAAAAATATGAAGAAAAGATAGGGGAGGAATAATATTATAAAATATAATTAGCGGTTTATTCAAAAGGAACTCCGTCTTTATAGAGTTCCTTTTGATGTGATATATTTTAATGTGATTTTAGAAGGCGCCGTCTGTTTTAAATCAACTTCTTGAAATATCCGGCCGGAACAAATTCTCTTACGAATCCTTCTGTCGGATGTGGAATCCGGATAAAATACCACTTTTTACCATTTACGGTTTCGGTGTATTTCATTACATCTACAACCGCATTCTTTTTAATCACTGGGAACATTTTCGCCTGAGTTTTACCGGCTACACTGTAGCATTTGCAGTCCTTTGTAAATCTCGCTACATAGGCTACTACGTTCTGCTTCTTTTCTGTGTCAGAAGCGGAGGAAATATTCCCTCTATACCTGAGCACACAATTCCAAGGATAATTCCGATAGCTCCGGATCAGAAACTCCTTGCCCGTCTGATCTCCCGGTTTGCCTCCATGAGCGGTACCTTTCTCGTTGATGCTGGCTTCTACCTCTTTGCCATTTCCACAGTACATGGCTACATGATGCGCTTCATTCAGCAGCACATCTCCTCTGAGCAGACCAGATCCGGTTGCTACGTTAACTTTGCTTGTTACGTCTACAAATCCATTTTTCAAGAATACGTTCTTCATATCTCCTGTGTATGTAGCACCACCAGACTTAACCGGAACTCCGGCGTTCTGCCATGCCTGGATCACAGCCGAGGAGCAGTCGTAATCTCCCTTTTCTCCCCAGCGGTAGTCCTGATCGTAGCCATGAGAAGCATCTTTCGCCCATGTCTCCATCTGTCTTATTGCTTTTTCTGTCTTAGTCATTTCAATACCTTCTTTCTCTGTGCTATCAGCATATGTATGAATCATGTTTATGACAGCTTTCTGCCTGTCTGTGTAATCCCCTACCTGATTCGGCGTCGGGTCTGCCGGATCCCGGCACAGTGTTGCATAAATCTTGTCTGCAGTATATGGTTCCGGAGTTTTAGACAAGATTCTTTTCAATGCATCAAAGCCACCCTGATGTAGGATATTGATACATTCCATCATTGCGGTATCCGGCATGGATCCGTATGTTTTTTCGATACTTTTTGCGTATGCCGCAATCTGGTCTTCCATATACTGATCCTGGCATTTCTTGCCAAGTTCCATACTAATGATGCTGATAATCAATCTGCCTTTTGCAGAATCCTTACTTACCGCATATGTAGCCCAGCTCTTTTTGAGAAGATCAGCTTCAAGATTCTCTGTGTCCATGTCCTTGAACAACTTCGGATTGCCTCTCTGGATTCTGTACAACAATTCTTTCGCTTCGTCTGCATACCACTGCCCGGCTCCAATGGTGATTGCTTTCTCATTACTACAATTTGCTCCAACTTCGGCAAAGGCTGCGTAATCCTGTTCTCCGTAAATCTGATTCCCAGATTCCACTGCGTACAGTATTTTTCTCAATACAGTTATATTTTGCTTATCCATAAGTCCACCTCGCAAAAAGGAGCCTTAAAACAGGCTCCTAACTACTCATTCTTATTCGGGAGTTTGATCTGTCCAAGTGACTGAATGACTTTATCATATCCAACCATTGCAGACAGCCATGAAAGCAGGATCAGCGCAATAAGGTATACTGCCATCTTGCTGTTTATCTGCGCATCCATCAAAATAATATATCCGCTTCCTACGAGCACTGATAAAACTACAGCCACTCCTCCTGCAAGGAAATTTGCCTTGTAGGTTTTTTTTGACTCTTCAAGCAACTTCTTAATACCTTCAGTCACTAAGCCGGTAAAGATTGATACAATCATAAGTAACAGTAAAAAATATTCTAATGTCATAAATTTATCCTCCTCTTCTTATGCAAATACCCAGTCTTCAGCAAGCATATCTGCCTGTGACGCTAGCCATCCCATCTGTACACCAGAAGTTCCGACAAAAGCTACTGCCATGTTGCCGATTGCGTCATGTTCACAGTTCACGATATCTCCGGTAGGCGCTTTATAAGAGATTCCGCTTGCAAGCTGAATGTACTGCTTCTTTCCATTCCATCCTTTTCTTGCTACTTTCATGCCTCTTTTCAGGTACTTAATTGCTTCTCCGAAGGAGAATGTTGCTTCTCCACCAAGTATTGGGCAGTTCCGACTATCCGCATAAACCCACTCATCGGAAAGAATATTCTGAAGCGTATACTCCACATTCTGTGTTTCTCTTATATCCAGACAGCCACCGTCTTTTGTGTACATAAGGATTGTCTGGGATTCTTCATCCCACCACCAATAGCCAGCCCATGACGGGAGTTTTACTGGAATTCCTGATTTCATCTCTTCAAATGCTTCTTTAAATTTCATTTTCTCAATCCTCCTCATTTTCTGCCATATTGGCGTCGTTTTGTTCCTGCTTCTTCCTGTCCTCTTTTTCCCATTTCCGATCCTGCTGTTTGTCTTTATTCGTCCGAATCCAGCCGCATATGCCACACTCTCCAATGGTTGCTGCCACAACTGCACAGGCATATGTTTCCGGCATGCTGTCGCACTGTCTGTACAACAGAATCATCTGCCAGTTAAACCAAATGAAAAAGGCACCGACAAACATCAGCACCAGGTTTAATGTTCCGACTTTCTTTATCGCCGTAACTATCTTTTTTAATCTTTTTTTCATTTTACCTGCCGCCTCCAGTGTTTACAGAAAAGAATGTTCGTCACTACATTTATCATAAATCTTCCTGATATTCGCAATCGAATGAACTGCTTTTCCATTTGGAAAGCGAGGATGATCGCTACAATAATTTTCATAAGTATCAATATCTTCAATAATCTGGTCAAAATGTTCCTCTGTATGTTTTACATCATGCTTAACCTCATCATTAAATCGAATAATTCTGTAACGTGCATTCTTAGCGTTTCCCTCCTCGATTTTGTCCATGACTTCTTTGTTCAGTACGCGACCAATTGATCGTCCCAATGCTGTCCAAGGATTTACCTTAATTGGCGCTACCTGTACTAATGTAAGAACAACAAAAAGGATTCCCCCACCAGCTTCCAAAATCTCTTTTAACGTCATTCCAATACCTCCGTATTTAATTTCTAAAGCTTCTATATTGCTCTTACGGCGGGCTTCTTTGGCTACACATAGTTTTACCTCCATTAAAAAAGAGCCTGCTCAGGCCCTTTTCATGCCATCAATTCTTCATCATCTGCGTCGGCATACTTTCTACAATGAAATTCTAACGTATCCATATCACGTTCAATCTCATCAAGGTTCTTTCACTCGCCCCCTTATTAAGTAGCAGAAGATCATAAATCAATGACCATTGTTTACTTATTATCTGCAGTTTCGTCATTCTTCCTTTGCCAGTTCTCCCATTCCGGAATCTTCCAAGATTTCTTTTACCTTTGCTTTCAGAAGTCTCGGTACCTCTGCATAAGTTTTCTTTCCAAGCATAATCTGCTGTGCCCATAACATTGCCATCATTTCTTTTCCTCCATCATTCTGTAATAATATAATAAAGTTGTTAAACAGTTTCATCATTACTGATATACCAGTTCTGACATCTCAAGAACGCATCCTGTAAGCATTTCGTTCGATGCCTTCAATTCTTCAAATTTCTCTTCCAAGCTCTTTTCAACTTCCGGAACATAGGACATATATTTTGCAGGAGATGCCCTTACTGTTTCTTCGTTGATCTTGTCTGCAGACTCCCTGAACTGGTGATAATCATATTCATACATCATCTGCTTTGCAGAGTCTTCCATCTGTCCCTGTTCAATTGTCACTTTCTGCTCATTCAGACACAGTGTGACATCTACCATGCCATTATTGACAGGCTGCCAGCGCACTTCTGGCTGCCGTGCCATATATTTCGCTTTTTGCATGCTTGCTGATCCTCCTTTTTGCAGCTGCGCAAACAGCATCAATGTTATATTTATCTTTGACGTATTTGGAATCGGTATGTTTAAACCATCCATAATAACTTGTACATTTATAAGCGGTCTGTAACGGGATTTCCATTTTATTTTTCATACAGTACCAAGCAACAGAATACGCTTTCCTTGCCCGTAGAAAGATCTTGCTACGGATTTCTGTGTGTTCCCTATAAATTACATAGCCCATCATGTCTATTGGCTTACCTCGCCTTTCTGCCTTATCCTTTTCTCTGTAACTATCGTATTTATTTCCGGTTTTAATACGATAATCAATCGGGAATAGGTCTGCATCCGGTTTTATTGTGAGTCCGTACTCTTTCAACAGGTACTTTTCTAACGCCCGAGCTGCCCTCTTAACATCAGCTTCCCGGCTCCTATGAGCAAAATATCATCCATATACATGATACAAAAATATACAAGTCTTTTGCTTTCGGTAGCTCCATCACGGTGTTTTCTGGTCTTATGTAGGCTAAGTACATACACATAGGCTTTAGACAGGTAATAATTGCACAGAAACTGTGATAAACCGGAGCCGATATTAAGCCCCTGTTTGTATGTCCCTATCAGAAAGAACACAAGATACAGAAGGACTTCGTTCTTCACATCATGTTCCAACATACGTTTCAATTTACGGGTATCAACCGATGGATAGCATTTCCTTACATCGCCCTTCCAGGCATACCGAGATTGAGCATATTTCTTTCTGATCTGATGCTCTATTGCTCTTTTGCCTCCGAGCTGTCCTTTTCCTTTGATACTTGCATATTGATGATAGCCCAGTTTTCTTCTCCAGAGTTCATCCAGTCCTTCGCTGGCTATTTCGTCAAGAATAAGCTGTTTTACACTCTCCACTCCGATTTCTCGAAGCTTTCCGTTTATTCCATCTCGCCGCCAACCATACTGAATAGGTTCTACTTTCAACTCTCTGTTCTGGATTTCATATCTGAGACTTTCTGCAACTGTATGGACCAGACCAGATACCATGAGATCTCTTTCGTCTGTGTCCCGAAGCAATCGTTTCATAGCCTGCAAACTCATTGAGCTTGTGCGACCATGCAGATACTTTGCCACATCTGACCGTTTCCATTTTTCGTCAAGTGCTTCATTAATTGAATCTTCAATAAAATCATCTGCTAAAATATTTACATTCTTGCAGCATTTCTTCATAAAGGCATTTTCCTTTCTGTGTGATTCAGGGACTTTCGGTTGTCTACTAGTCCCGGCTGACAGCGCACCTGCCAGTCTCCCCTTCCCACTCTGCAGATGTCAATCTACTTCATGAGAAAGGAATGGCCTTTTATCACGTATTTCGGGTATTCCCAAGTATAGGCTTCTTCAGCCGGCTTATGAGGTCGAGTATCAAATTTTTTATACACAGAAATTGTCGCGAGGATGTTCCACCAGGCATTCGTCAGGCCATTGTTGCCATTCACGCACGACGGGCCGTTCATGCCGCCATTGTTCAGATTGCCGCGCCGGAGGAGCTCCCGGACCTCATAAGTCCTTAAAATATTCTATTTCATAGTTACTTTAAAATCATTTGTAGCCATTGGAGGGGACAGCCCCTCTGTCAGCTGCCGCCTGCCATTCACCCCGTACGGCGTTAGGAGAAAGGTCGCGAGGAAGTGCCACCAGGCATACGCCAGGCCACCGTAGCCAACCACGCACGACGGGCCGCCCAGGCCGCCATCGTACAGAGCGCCGCGCCGGAGGAGCTCCCGGCCTGTTCTTGTTCCAGCCGCAGGTTTTCCGCCGCAATACCAAGCATCAGCCCACCAAGCTTATCGCCTCCTCCCCATTCAGTCGGAATCATTGTCCCTTTACCAAAGTCCACAAGCTGTTCTTTTACATACTTCCATGCATCGTATGCCTCCGGTAAGATACCCACTTCTTCATAGGTACTTATGATCGTATCTAAATTGGTCGTCAGTAACTTAGCATTATTGGTTCGGTAATACTTATCGACTGTATTGCCATCTGCATCTGTTGAAACAATATGCATAGAGTTTCCGGACACAGAATATCCACCTGGAAGAATCTCGATGCCATTAATCTTGCAGATATTCTTTCCATCTGTGTTGGATATAGGACTTCCATCATAGCCTTGTACGGAATCAGTGGATCCTGTCTCCCAATGCATTGTACTTACTTTATAAGTAGTTGCAGTTGTAAATGAAGCAGACACATCCAAAACTAAAGCGCTATATGTATCGTCTACTTTCTCAATAGCTGTAATTTTTGCACTATCAACGATATTGTGCATATAATTATAGCCTCTATCGAAGTTAGTGTTCGAACCTGGATTTCCAATGCTGACCGACGAACCAACAACAAAATAATTCGCCTGATCTTTTGTGAGAATTACTCTCTTTGTATTTTCTTCAGCAACTGCGACATTGTACTGAGCAGTGTAAGCTGTGCATCCTCTCATATAGGCCTGCAGGTCCTTTGTTCCGTACTTAATCATTGTCAACGCCAGAACCCATGCGGCATCAACATCTGTCTCAAAGCAGTATGCCGGACCCTGTTTTCGTGCATATGCAAAATTTGCATACGAAGGTTTATTTCTGGCGGGTTTTCCGTTGGTTACATATGGAACACCATCAATATCCACTGCCGCTCCTTTAGGATGGAGCATCCATCCCTGCACCGTATTGTCTGGACGAACACATTCTTTCATCGGAACATATCCTTCTTCTTTTCGAGGAAGCATGGACCAATGATGTAGCCAACCATTATCTTCTGCATTTCGCTCTTTTTTGTAATAAAGTCCCATGTTCATGATTCCACGATTGACTTTTCCTGTCGTCTTATATCCCGGCATTCCTTCAATTGCAGTAATTTTCTGGTTTCCATCATCATCGAGGATCCAGTTCACTTCAATCGGACGGAATGCTTCGAGAGTTCCAATTTGGTCTTCTCCAGCTGTCGTATTTGTGGACGGTGTGCAGGTAAGACCAGACAGAGCATCTAAACGATTTACCGTGCAGGCCTGTGTAACATCCGGATCAAGGTCTTCTACCGTATAGATTTCTCTCGTACGGCGCATAGCATAGTAGCGCTCAATTGCACTCTCTAAAGTGCCGCCAGCTGCATTAATAGCTGCCAGCTGTTCAGCTGCTACGCTTTTAATCCCCTGTGTCTGTGTTGCTGATTCAGCCTGTACATTTTTAATTTCAGCTGCACCTGTACTATTGATCTCAGTTTTTCTCGCATCGATTGTGTCGTTTATAGCTTTCTGAGACGCATCTACCATAGAATTTTTTGTTGCAGTGATTTCATTTTTTATCTCATCCGCTTTTGCATCTACGGATTTGTTTATGGTTTCTATTGCGCTCGTTGTCTTTTCGGAAAACGTATTGTCCAGTCCAGCAATTTTATCATTTACATTTTTCTCAGATGTCGCAGCGGATGATGCAGCCTTTTCAGCCGCATTTTTGTATCCGGCAACAACATCTTTTGCATTCTCCGCATCTCTGGCCGAAGCTGCTGCTGCTCCGGCTGAGTTCGAAGCCGCCTGTGCACTTATTTCTGAAGCCTTTGCACTTGTCTCCGCCTCAGATGCTTTTTCTTTTGCTGTCCTGGCCGCTTCTTTAGCTTCTGTCACTAAGTTTTTGAAATCTGGAGTTGCTTCTCCCGGTACTGAAGAACAGAACCATCTGTCTGTACTTTCGCCAGGAGATGGGCGCACACCAATCGTCCCGTTTTCCAAACATATGTATGAGCCGCCCTCGTATGAAACCATATCTAAGAAGTTGTATGTTTTAGAGTCAGAGTAGCTTCCATCGGGGTTTGTCGTAACATTTCCCATATTAGTCCACTGGCCACTTCCTGTTGTTTTATTTGCCATTAACCTCTATCCCTCCATTTGTATTCGAGCTTAGAGCCGTTAAGTCTAAACTCTATATCCGTTTCTTCTGGATTATTCCGCATAAGAAGACAAGGAGCTGAATGCGAAACTCAACAAAGCACACATTTCCATCCTCGCCTTTCAGATCAGCTTCCTTTTCTTTTACATAAGCATCGATATCATTCTTCGCATCTTCCACCTGTCCAGGGATTCCCATTACCGCCTGTTCTGCCTGATGTGCATAATATTTTGCGTTATCCATAAGACTCTCCGGATCTTCTGCCAATCCGACAGCGAATCTCTCAGCCAGCTTTCCGTATTTCTGGACATTCATATTTGTTGCGTCAAAATATCTGAGAATCTGTTCAAAGTAGTTCCTAGCTTCCGCTACGGTATCGCCAGAAGTATAGCCGGCATTGACTACGATAATGGCAACTTTATTTGTTACCATGAAGTCTCCTGCATTATAGAAACATAGCAAACCCCGGAAGTCTTAAAAAAGCTATCCGGGATATCACATCTGTCTTCTTCTAACAGCTTTGGCTCTTTCGTTCCTTCTGCGTTTTCAAACACAGCTGTTTTTGCCAGCCCATCCCAATCCGTAGAATGAAACTGAAATACTGCCGTAAACACATTTTTGATGCCTTCTGTTGCGAAAATATTCTCCGTTTTTGAAATCTTGAGGTTTTTGACATTAAAGATAACTTCTTGTTTTATCATTTAAAACACCTCTCTTTTTTACCACATTTTTCCGATATTATCGCTTTTTGTTATTTAATATCGAAAATCGTTATAAACTGCACAGCATATCCCATTCAGGTTTGCTGATAATGTTAAGTGCCCATTCTTCCGGTACATGATTCTCCATATGCTTGTCGATATTATTTTTCTCATAATAGTGATTCCAGAAATAAATATTTCCCAGCGCACGTGCTTTGTGCATATCGCAAATATAAGTTGCTCTTGCATCCGGTGTACCGAACACCTGATAGTTGTATGCAGTACACCAACTACAGCCTTCTGCGACAGGACAGTTAAAGCACTCGTCTGTGCTCTGTGTTCTCCTGTCAATTTTCTTCAAGCATTCTACGCGGCATCTGTCGCATTCCGTCTGGCAGATTCCTGTATCCACATCTCCTATACTATATGGTTCCTGCTGCCCCGCCAGAGAGCTTTCCATATATCTCAGACATGGATAGATAATTCCATCTGGATCAACAGCAAGCATTACGCCATTCCCACCGCACCAGTTTTCCAGGTCGTCAGGCTGCTTCGGGTGAAAGAAGTTTTCCTCGAACAGTGAAATGTAATAATCATTCTCCATATCAAGATTGTGTTCCAAGATATAGTCTGCAAGCTTCTTCAGCTGGTCATAAAAAACCGTTGCGTGTATCGGTTTCCACCCATCTTCATAGACGCAGTTTGCGTTTATCTCTGTATATCCTAAATCGATCATATGTGTGATGGCATCATATGTATGCATCACATTCTCGGGAGCTATGGTAACTTTACTGCCCATGTACCCACCTTTATTTACCCAGTCTTTTGCTGCTGCAATAGCAAGATCATAAGACGGCTGACCATCCGGAAACACTCTGCAGGAATCATGTAGCTCTTTATTACCATCAACGGTAACGGAAAAAGACAGTCGATTGTTCCATTTCTGTAAAACCTTCTGTACTTCTGGTTCGAAGTAGCACACACCATTACTGCAGATAGAAAACATTGTTTTCATAAGCCATGGATGATTTAGTTCTATCATCTGGCCAATAGTGTAACTGCAGATTCGATCAATCAGTCCTACTTCCAATAGCGGTTCTCCACCGATAAAGTCAATGATAAGGCCCGGGGAACGCCTTGGATTGATATAATCTCCCATGCCCTTTTCTCCAGTTAACAGAAGATCAATCATCTTCTTTGCCGTATCGAAAGACATTTTCTTTTTGCCCTTATGTGTCTGGTAACAATACTTGCATGCCAGATTGCAGTCATCAGTGACCTGAAATGTAACGGTCTGAGTCAGAATCTTTTCTGTCCCTACCGGTTCGTGCAGCTCAGGATATAATCTGCTCAGCCTTTCGGAATATTGTTCTGTTCTTTTCATTTGATTCCCTCAATTTCACAATTGCACAGAATGTCTACTTTCAGTTCTCCTGTCTTGTACTCAAGATTCCATTTGGTCTTGTGATGTTTAAGAATCTCCGGAATATATTTTTTCTCAAGCTCTGCTACTGCCATGCTGAACTGTGCATCCAATTCCGCTCCCTGTTTCTGATAAGCCTTAAATGCCGGGCTATTGATTACATCTGGGTCTTCCATATGTGATTCGATGATTCTCTGCAGGACATCTTTAGTAAATCCCCTTTCGTAGTCCAGTCTTTCGATGTACTCTGCCTCTTTGCTGTCTACTTTAATAATTACTGTTCTCATTTTTTCCTCCTAATTAAATGAATATATCGGTGTAGTCGCCTGTCCGTAGCACTGATTCCTGCAGGTCCCGCCACAATCACTCTGACAGCTTGATGCACAGGATGTAGAGCATCCTCCGCAGCTGGTTCCGCAGCCTCCAGAACAATTGCTTTTGCAGGTTCCCATGCAGCTATCTGTGCATCCGGAACCACAGGAATTTCCACAACCCGAACAGCCGCTACAGCCAGTACAAGACTGAGCGCAGGAAGCTGTGCACTTATTATCACAACCCTGACAAGTACCAGAACAGGTACCAGAACAGGTACCGGAACAGGTACCGGAGCAGGTACCAGTGCAAGTATTACTGCATCCTTCGCAAGTCCATGTGCATGAAGAATAACATCCGCCTTCGCACCAGGTATTGCAGTCGTTCATACAATTCGCTGTGCATGTCGTGTTGCAACCGCCTTTGCATCCACCTGTGCAGTCATCAGCGCATGTCGCAAAGCAACTGTTTCCACATCCACCTGTGCAGTCTGCGCAAGTGTCTGAACAATTCGCTGTGCAGGTCTGAAGGCAATCCGTTTTGCATCCTGCCTCGCAATCATCTGCGCATGTCCGTTGACATCCAGTGCATTCATCCGAACAATTATGATTGCACTGCTTTGTGCATGTTTTGTTACAAGTACCAGAGCAGGTACCTGAGCATATCGTACTGCAATTTCGTGAACAAGAAGTCCCGCATCCGCCGCAGTTGCCAGACGCTGTGGACTTACAGCTCGTTGCACAACTCGTTCCACATCCTTTTGAACACGCCATAGATATCACCTCCTCTCATTATGTAGTCATCGCGCCGGTTGTACATCCGGAACCACAGGTATGTGTGCATCCAGAAAAACAGCCATCTGAACAACCACCGCAGGATGTAGAACATCCATCTGAACAACTCTTTGCGCAAGTGGTATCGCAACCACCAGTACACCCAGTGCATCCCTGACAGCCAGATGTGCAAGAACCTACACATAACCCCGTACAGAGTCCTCTGCACCCACTATCACTTGCCTGCTTATCTATTTTTGCAAGGGTATCAACAAATTTCTCCGCCTGATCGACGATCACATCTGCTCCACTATGACTCTGTTGCAGGCTGTTATTCTGCAAAAATCCGCTACATTAAGCAGCGGATCAATAACCTTTTGTATATGTTCATCTGTAATGTCTCCCCCAGTGACCGGAACAGCATTATAATCATAATTTGCAGCAATTTATTCATTGAAGCGCTTGAACCATGCTCCACACAGCTTCTCCTTGCCATTTCTTTTTTTACTTTTGCCCGCAATTCTACAAGTCTCTCTGCTGATATCATATAGCCACCGCCTACAAACTCGTGATTGCTGTCTGAGCCGGCTGAAGCATGACATAATCAACGGACACCGTTATATTTGCGCTATTTTTCAGCAATCTCGCAGTAATAGTAACCGTATCATTCAATTCAACATTAAGTCCAAACGTCTGATAAACTCCTGCTCTTTCAAACATATTTGCAGTAATAGTTCTGGTTTCCAATATCGCTCCGCCAGACGTTACATTTAATTCGATTAGCCCGCCGTTATTTGAATTTGAGTTCACTTTCACTCTAATCAACAAGCTATAGAGTCCTTTTCTGAGACTATCGATTGCTTTTTGAAACAGTGTCTGTACTGATGCTGTCGACGACGTTTTCCTGATAACGCTGAACTGCGCGCTTGCATCTACGATATTTGCATCCGCCGACAGCTCTGGTCCTCCATAAGTATTGTCAATCGCAAGTGTGTCAATCCGTTCGATCATCTTTGCTACCCGTCGTTCGAGATATATAGTATTAAGCAGTAATGTCCTAAACATAGGATTTACTACATCCGCATGAACCAGATCCTTTGTCTCGATGATTCTCAAAGCTTCATTGAACTCCGGATTCTCCGGGATAACCACGTTCGCCATATATAATCATCTCCTTACTGTAAAACATCATCAATTTCAAATCTCATTGATACATTCGAATCTTTACCTTTTGGAAGAAAATTAGCAATCATGATGATGTCTCCTTCAGAGTCATACAATCCGATCTCACTTATGCTCTTTCCGTTGGCTTCAGATCCATTTAATGTGCAATAATATTCACACTTGTTTTCATTGGTTTTAAGTGTATGTCCATCTACCGCTTTTCGAAGAAATTCATTTTTCAATGTTTCTCCCGGACTAAGAACTGTTGAACCATTCGAGCCGCCACTTCCAAACGCAAATCCTACAATCTTAGGCAGAGTGATCTCTCCGGCTCTGGCTCTCAGGATTTTCGTCCTTCCTACTACTGTTACCTTTCCTTCCATCACAATTCCTCCGTTGTTACTTCTGTATCAAATTTTATCGTTCCATCCCATTTGTACTCTCCATTCCACTGATTGAGATTCTTGTAGATCATAACATTCCCGGTCATTCCAACCGGAAGTTTTTCTGTTATTTCACATTTAACTTCAACCGATGGTACAGAAAATCTTTCTGTCCAGACATGCTGCATTCCTATGTCTAACGCTGGGAATAAAGCTCTTTCCCTCTCACTGCATATTGCGGCTTCAATAACATATCGAGCCTGCATTGACAGATGAGATGGCTTTATTTTGCGGATATATCCCAGCAGAATATCGACGGAATATATCGGATAGTCAGCACCAATAAGCAAATCTACATTGAAGATATACTTCTCAACCTGCTCCGAGACGCTCGCAGAAAGCCCAAATACGGTCTGTATAATGTTTTCAAGTCTATAAGGCGTAATGGACGATCTGGCCGTCCTGTCGCGCCGATTCACGACTGCTTTTCGGCGATCATCAATGTCTTTTGTTCTGTCGATAGGTATTCCATACATAAGCTCGTGAAAAAACATTCCCCATGCAGCTGTTTCCGGAAATGCCTGCTTCTGCGCTTCGCTAATCCTCCTGCTTGCAGTCTCCAGTTCCAGCCCAATAACCTCGTATATCCATTTTCCGACATACGATTTATCGTACCAGCCTCTTGTCACATACGTCAGAAGTCTTTGCGCAACCTCGTTCGTCGGAAAGTGTTCAAGATCAATATTATCTATATGCATCTTTATCCCTCCGTAAAATCAAGGTCACTCAGCGTTGTTACCGGATAATAATCTGCCGCAACAGCTATGTTATCTGTGCCTGAATTAATCTTTAAGCCAGAAAAATCAATTACGCCAGCCGTATTTGACAACAATGCCGATACAACTGTATATCTGATTTCTTCATTGTCCTTCGCAGTTCTGTAATAGGTTTTCAACGCCGACAAGAATGCTTCCTTCACATTGTCAACGCTGTAATTGCTCTCAAGTTCAATCACTGCTCTGTACTTCATCGTCATATCCTGTACAGTGGATATAGTTACGGAAGCTCCGATCGAGCCAGCCTCTTCAATCTGTCCTTCGGAGATACGATATAATTCTCGACAGCTTTCAGAGTTTCTTCGCCAACCGCGCTGCCATCCGGATCCGCAACTACAACTTTTACAGTTCCAGGTCCTTTCCATTCCGGTTCTACGACAGCTGAACCCACACCGGACACTTCCTTCGCCCATCTGACATAGTCTGCATCACAGCCAACAAAGCTCACCTCCGCTGACCGCAGTTTCTCAAGGATTCTCTCCCGGTATGTATCGTCGTCTTCTTCATCTGTACCACCTCTGATAGGGTTCTCATTTGTTACGGAAGTGATATTCTCGTTGGGCTGCTTCTGCAATGTCACAGTATTTCTTGTAACATTATAGGTAGCTCCCGTTAAAACAGACGCAACAGGTATGTCAACCGTTCCCTGCTCTGGTATAGTTGCTTCCTCAGTCGTCGCAAATTCAACAGATTCGACATCTGTCGTACCTTCTGTGCAAAATACCGTCCCTTCCTCGATAATCGTTCCAGCGATGCCTGTGACGGTCACATGACCGGAAGCTCTGCTCGCCTGCTTTCGTGTAACCTTTGCAGATACACCATGTAAATCAAGCCATTCACCCCAAGCCACATCGGAACATCAACATCAATGTCCGGGTAAGGTTGTACTGTATCAACCTCGATATTTCAATCGCTGTTGGCATTGTGAAATCGTATGGGAAATCTGCCGGCATATCAGAGATATCAACAGGCAGATTATTCATCATCCGGGACTGGATTGTATCAGGATCGCTGTTATCTATAAATTCTGGAGTTACAAATTCTTCTGCCAAATTCTCATCTCCTTTTCAATGTTACTTCTAAATCGAATTTTTCCCAGTGTATTGCGTACACTGTAAATTTCACATGGACCACAGATGGTTCCCATTCAAATTCAAAATCCTCTACGGATTCAGTCCTTGGATTTACCATCAGAGCCTCTTCTATGGTACGTTCAATCGCCAGTTCCACAGCTGTATCATCTTCTTCCTTCATGGCATCTTCCATCTCTGCACCGATATCATCATCGTATCCGAGACAGCTATACCTTTCTGTAGCAACTGCCTTTACGCACCATGTCTTATATGCTTCGAGCCCTTCGCTTTTAAGCATGCAAAAAGGAGATTCGCAAACGAAATCTCCTTTCTCTAAGTCCCATGCCACAGATGGCTTGTACTCTGCGTCATATTCTTCATTTTCTTCCTCATATTCCGGTATATCCACCACCGGATATAAGTTGTTTTCTGACATATATGTCCTCCTATACAGGTCTGGTTATTATATCAATCACAACAGCGGTATCCTGCACCCAAGCGATCAACACTCTATCTCCTGCCTGTAACTGCCGCATTGATTCCGGAAGATATGCTTTCCCAGAATGCTCAGTCTGCACATCGCAGAATGCATCTCCCGTCTTTCCAAGGTAAGCTGTCTGCACACCCTGTAATCCTCCTTTGGAATCGCAATCGGAAAAGTGTTCGAGAGTAGGCTACCATCTGCCTGAATTTCTGCAAAATCAAGGCATAGGGGTTTATCTGCGTGCTGTTTCATTCTACTATCAAGAGCTGCTGCCAGTCTCGACACTCCATCATTACTATCAAATGCCATCCTCTACCTCCCGTTAATCGAATGTTCCTTCATCTACCCATCCACATAGGTGTGTTTCGCTCCAATCAAGACCTTCCAGACACCAAGGATGTGCGCTGCCCGGATTACTATGCGTGATCTTTGCTTTTCCTGCTGCAACCTGGTAGCCAGATGACGCATCCGAAGAAACATAATGTGTACCGCCATGGAAATTGACTGTATCGCCAACACTAAAATTTCCAGTCTTTTTCTTGTTTCCAGAACTGGAAGAAGATGAAGATTTCAGCTTTGTTTTCTTTAGGCTTATTGTCATTTCCATCTTATCGCAGTCATGAGTTATTGCTTTTACCCAGTAATAACCGGATCCCGTCACATTTTTATATGAACAATGTCGCCTTTCCGGATAACTGGCATATCAACAGTAACCACCTTGATTTCCTCTTTCGGTTTTCCATCATCTTCAAGAGTCTCTTTTGCTGTCTTTTTTGCTTCATCCAAGCTATCGTCTTTGGCTCTTGTAATGATCTTCTGCCGGATACCGTATTTCGTCTGTCCATCAACTGTAGCTTCTACTGGTCTGCGCTTATCATCATCTGCCTCTCCAAGAATTTTCACCCTCGTGACCATTCCCGAAGTGCTTATTTTATGAGAAACGCTTATCATGTTCTCGGTCTCACCGAAATGATAGATATTGCTGTTACTGCCAATTCCCAGAATCTGCGCCTTGCCCTTTACGGAACGAATAACGGAATATCCGCCGCCTTTCTTTTTCGCCTCATCCAAGATGTCCTTAACCAGTGTGCCAAGTTTCTTTTTATCTTCCTTTATCACGCCATGAGTTACGTTTGGACCGGTGTATTTGTTTATTGTTATACCCCACTTTTCGAAAAAATCCTGTATAACCTGCTTTGTCCGGGCACCACTTGAATAATATACGCAGTCCTCGGACTCCTGCAGATCATACAGGTTATCATAAGCTTTCAGCTGTAGCGGCTGGCTGCTCAATTTAGCAGATGGATTCCACTCTACAATCCGGCCACGCATGGCTTCATGTGCAGTTCCTGTCTTGTATCGGTAATACAGGTACAGATAACATCCAGGTTTCGTCAAGCTGGAGAGTCTGCCCTTTGTGGTCTTATCGTTCTTCACCGTACACGACAGCTTCGCCGCAAGCTCATTTTCCAGTTCTTCCCAGCCCAGATCTTCAACAAAATTTGTTATGTCGTATTTCTTCTTTTTCTCGGTCACAAGTACAGATAATAAGAATATTTAAGTGGGTCAACCATCTAACCTCCTTTACGGTATCGTAAGGATAGTTCCAGGGAATATCCAATCCCCTTGGTCGCTATCCTTATGCCCGTATTTTTTCGCAGCCTTTTCTATCGCTGTCTTATTTGCATCATAAATCTTTTTCCAATCTGCTCCTGATCCGTAAAATTTCTTTGCGATATTCCACAGGCAGTCACCAGATTTAATGGTGTATGTCTGTTTTTTCTTATCTGTTGAACTCTTTTTCAGGTTCGTTCGGGTTGTCGTCTTCTTTTTCTTCTTATCAATGCCAAGGTCCTTTGTGGTCTGGATTTTAAGCGGACGATAACGATAAAAGGAAATGCTATAAGAGTAATCTCCTTTCCCGCCAAATTTCTTATATTCAAAGCTATTAATCGTCACATCAACATTGATGCCGCCGCCGGCAGAAATGATAAGGTTCAGAACCGTTCCCTTATCTCGCCAGTTTTCCAGCTTCTTTATAACAGATTTCGGATCCAGCCACTTCGTATGTATAGTGGACATCTTTTTTCTGGCTCTTCCCCAGAGGTATCCATCCCATTCATATGTTCTTATATCAGGTCCGGTTGGAAATGCAAACACGCCCTGTTTTATAATGTCGTATTTCTGATATTTTGCATTTCCTTTTGACCTTATCTCTTTGTCTGGAAGAGAAGGAAAACGAAGGCTGGATTTCTTATTAGCTGCTTCTTTTACAGTTACTTCCATGTTTCCCCTCCTTCCTAAGTTGGCATATTTGCATATGATTCAAGTAATCTTGTTGCCAGTTCACCAGACATCTCATTAATCAGCTCTTTCAGTTTTTCCTTGATGGTATTGACAGTATCATTTCCGCTATTTCCGTTGATATTGAACACAGGGTTCATGTTAATCACAACCTGCCCCTTGTCTCCGCTACCAGAAGAATCTCCAGAAGTCGAGTCTGAGGAACCGCCTGACAACGGAACATCACCAATCATGCCGCCGTCTGCATATTCTTTTACTCCAAGCGCACGTCCTGCCTGCAACCACAAATCCATACCTCTATCACGGCGTTTTGAACCAAGAGGAATAATCGCCTCTGGACCATCTTCACCTACCCAGGACAACAGTGGACCGGTAACAATGCTTCCTTCTGCATTGCCTGCAATAGATGCCGTTACAGAAGAACCGCTTCCGGAGGTTGTAATTCCGGCAGATGGATTTGTGATATGCCAGTCAAGAGTTACATTAACAGTGCATGATGCCGCTATCGGATTTGAAAATGTAGACTGTACTTCAGACGCCACTTCAGAATATACTTCTGCTGCATTGTTCGTTTGATCGAGCGTTACATCGGTATGGCCATCTGCCGGCATAGATTCTGAAAATGTAGATTCCACTTCCGACTGTGCCTGTTCCTTGGCACCAGACGCATCTGTAGTTGCTTCAGTGATATTAACATTTGCAGACGTATCTGTTTCCACGGGCTCTGTTTCTGTCTGCGCCTCAGTAGCACTCTGTATGCCAGATGTATCAACCTGTACCAATTCCTGTGGAATTGTTACTGTTGCTCCTGCCTGTATTTCAATGCCATTGGCTGCAAGTGTCCCGGATTCCATGCCAAGAGCCGACTCGATCTGAGCCGCCGCTACATCAGAATCCACTTCAACATTTGCCAGATCAACCTTCACTCCTTCTGCTGTAACGGACATTTCTGCCCCTTCGGCATCCAGAGCCGACATTGCCTGCTCGATAGCAGCCTGCGCCTTATCTCCGTCCATTTCAGCTTTTATTGTATCCATCGAAATTGTAAGTTCCTGATCTGGGTGAATAATGTATGGACTTTCGATACCGTTTTGTTCTGCAATCGTCTGCCAGTCAATTCCAAGAGCATTACCAATTTCCCAAAGGCAATCCCCCTGCTCAACTTTAATCTTTACATTGTCAGCAGTAACCTCTTCAGTAGTTGCAAGATCTCCCAGTTTTTCATTCAGCGCCGATACCCAGGAATCTTTGTCAATATCCACATCTCCATCGACAGCAGCTCTCAGCCCTTCAAGTGTTATCTCATCTGGCGTCGTTTCTGCCGTCGCCCTGTCAATGGCAGTTTTGAGTTCCTCCGGCAACTGCTCTCGTACACTTTCGTACATTGGATTGTTCGGATCCGTCAAAACGCTCTTCATTTCTTCGCTTCCAGATTCAAGAATCTGGTTTGCGTAATTCTGCCAAGCCGCATCAACGTCACCTGCCGCCGCACCGACTTCGATTGCTTCCTTATATCCTTCCATAAGGCTCTTCGGTACTGCCTGCCCTGCTTCTCTGTACTGGTCAATCAGGCTTCCCATCTGACTAACATCCGGAGCCATCGACTGATACAATTCGTTTAGTGCTCTCTGATCGGCATCTGCACCAATTCCCAGGAAGCCTTTTCCATTATCCATAGACGTAAACATGTTATCAAAGGTACTTGCAATCGTACCATAGCTTCCGCTCTGCAAACTGGTCTCTGCACTTTTCAAGGCGTTCTGCGCAGTTTCTGTAAGCGTCTGGATGTTTCCGGTAATCTTCTCGCCGTATGTATCATTCAGAGTGTTGCTTCCAAGCTCAAGACTCTTCGACAATTCGGAACCTTCTTGGCCTCTTACATACCATCCAGTCTGCTCTTTGTAGCTCTCATACTGTTCAGGAGTAATTCTTCCATAGTCCTTCATTGCCTCCAATTCCGAATACCACTGAGTCGTATCTGCTTTAATGCTTTCCATTGCAGTCTCACGCTGCTTCGCATTTCATCCATCAAGTCTGTAAATGAACCGCTTTCCAGATCAGCTGCACTTAAATGACCGTATTTCTGGTTTATCCAGTCCCACTGAGCCTGTGCCTCTGCTTCTTTCCAGCGAGCAGTTATGCTGTTCATCTTCTCCTGCAAAGCGCTAATAGCTTCTTCTTCATTCACATCAATGATGCCTCTTTCAGGGCTTCTGAGACCTTTTGCGACAGCTGGCTAGATAAATCGGATAATTCCAAATTGTCCGCTCTGGCCCATTCCTTGATGTTCTGGCTAATGTCTGACCGTCTTCTGTACCTGCGAGGTATGTTTGAACGTGAATATGAGCCGCAAATGTACGACTCTCCAGTTCAGATATCTTGCTTTCAACAAAAGTATTAATATTATCCGTATATTCCTGTTGTTCATCAGCTGTCAAAGTGATTCCAACTCTGCTCTTGAATTCAAGGACATCGTTCGATTCCAAAGCTTTTTGCGCCTCCGCTCGCAGATTATCGGCATTCTGTACTTCATTCAATGCCAGTTCCACGTTTGTGAGGTATTTCTGGTTCAGTATTCCTGCCGCCGCATCTTTAACTTCATCTGCAGATAATTTAATCTTCCCAAAATGCTCCTCCAAACTATTCTCAAGCTGAGTCTGGTTATACTTGTCGATTGCAAGTTTGATTCCTATAATCGCAGCTGTAATTCCCGCTGCCGCAAGTCCAACTTTCGCTCCTACAGGAATCATGGAACTCAGATTACCTACAAAGTCCATCACATCATTTGCATTTCCAGCTGCTTCTGTAATGTTACCAATAGCATCTCCGATAGGTGACAGGGTTTCCACTATGCTTTTCCCTTTTTGAGCAACCGTAGCTGCTCCTTTTGCGAGAATCCCTGCACTTAACCACGATGTTAGTCCTGCTTTTTCACCTCCCGGAAGAATAGCCGCTGCACTCGAAAATAATGTGCCAAGCCCACTGGATATTAATTGCGCACCATCTCCAGAAGCCCAATTCCCGAACGGCTTTGCGATTATTGAATCCCATGCTATGTCGATCTTTCCAAACAGATCCGCATTCTTCCATTCATCAGAACCGGTCATGTCAGTGATCTTGCGTTTTACGCCTGCAATCTTATCATCTACCACATCCATAACCGCATTGATTCCATCCGTTATCTCAGGCATCATATCGGTAATTCCACCTGCAATTCCTCTTAAATACGGAGACAACCGTTTTCCAAAGGCATTCTCCGTACCTTCGATAGCACTCTGCATCAGTGTGAACGAACCTTTCAGGTTATCCAGCATCGTGTCAGCCATTCCCTCTGCCGCATCTTTTGAATTGCCAATTGCTGTGCTCAGCTTGTTGTAATCCTCTTCACTGGCGTTGATGATTGCTAACATGCCGGCCATGGCCTCTTTTCCGAAAATGGTTGAAGCTGCTGCTGTCTGCTCAGTCTCAGAAAGTCCACCCAAGCTTCCTCGAAGATTATCTATTACTCCTCGAAGGGATTTCATGTTTCCCTCAGAATCTGTAAGGCTGATTCCGTATTTATCCATAGCTGCTGCCATGCTGTCTGTAGGTGCCGCCATATTTGCCAAAGATGTTTTAAGTGCGGTACCGGCCATGCTACCTTTAATACTTGCATTTGCCATTAAACCAAGCGCAAGAGATGTATCTTCAACGCTGTAATTCATAGCGCCAGCAACAGGAGCGACATATTTAAACGATTCTCCAAGCATTGACACATTTGTGTTGGCATTGGCACTCGCCTGAGCAAGAACATCAGCAAAATGCCCTGCATCACCCGCCTGTAATCCGAAAGCTGTCAGTGCATCCGTTACAATATCACTTGTTGTTCCAAGGTCTTCTCCGGATGCTGCTGCAAGGCTCATAATGCCGGATATACCATCGATCATTTGCTGTGGCTTCCATCCTGCCATAGCCATGTAATTAAACGCCTCTGCGCTCTCTGTGGCCGTAAACTTGGTGGTCGCTCCCATCTCCTGTGCTTTTGCAGTCAGATCATCGAATGCCTGCCCTGTTGCACCAGAGATAGCCTTGACTTGTGACATCATGCTTTCAAAGTCTTGGAAGGAGTTAACCGATTCTGCCACACCAAAGCTGGCACCGATCAATGATGCTCCCTGCACAACCGGATTCTTTGCTATACTCGCAAGTTTGGATATTGGGGCGGTCGCCGCATCTATGACACCGATAGTAGCATTAAACACGCTTCCTCCCCATGATTCTGCTGCATCCTGAGCAGCCCGGATAACCGGCGTAGCTTCATCAGAAGCACCAATCTCAGCATCCCCCGATTGTCCATCAAAATTTTCTACAGCATTTGATGCGGAATTGACAATCTGTGTAGCTGAATCGTCAGCTGAAACTTCTACCTGTGCTGTTTCTCCGTCGATCTGTTCTGTTGCATTTTCAACAGCAGAAAGAACCGGGGTGGCATTGTCGTCTGCTCCAATTTCTATCTCAGCTGCTACGCCTGATCTACGCTGGAATCGTTGCGCCGCCCTGTCTGCCCTCTCAAACGCCCTTTCCATTGCAGTGAGATTCCTGGTCACACTCGACGTTCCAGAACCGGTATTATCGACCACATTAACAGGAATCTCTATCCTTATCGTTTCTGCCAAGCATCTCACCTCTTTTCATTTTTCTTGATATTTTCTTCAATCCATACCTCCGTAGAGGCAAAAAGAAAGGCTCTGACCCCTGCTGGCAAGGCCATTACCTCATCCGGCCGGATGCCCTGCCTTTGGAATATCCAGTGCAACAGCTGATTTGTAGCCGGACATTATAAGTTTTTTGCTGTTTCAACCTTTGCTTCTTCTGTATCGTAGCCTGAAAGCTCGTCCAGAACAGTTAATACGTTCTCTTTTTCTCCCGGAAGCAGCACCGCATCAATGACATCCAGAGCATTAATAATGTGTTTTCCTCTCCGTCTTAATGCTTCCTGAACCTGTTTGTTATCCACAGTTTTCCTGATCCTCTGCAATTGTCGCATTGTAAATCATAGAACTGCGGAGTTTCGCATTGTCTACTCCTTCAGCTACCTTTGTGCCAGTTCTCTTATTCTTTACATACTTGGTGTACTTTTTACGGATTTCATACAGAGTCTCATCCGGAAGCGAATGAATTGAAAAAGCAAAGTAAGTCTTTCCATTACGGACAATCTCGATCTTCTTTGTTTCGTCTTCTGCATCTTCTGCTGCATTCAAAAGACCCGCCAGATAATCCACTTCATTTGCCGCCATATCAGCTTTTAATGCTTCATCTGCCTCAGCTTCTGTCATATCAATTTCAGTTGTTTTCAGTTCTTCATTTTCGATATTTGCAGTTCTTGCCATGTATTATTTTCCTCCGTTTATAAAATAAGGGCGGCCAGTTTTAGCCACCCTTGTGTTGATCAGATATCAAATTGTCAGTGATGAACGGGGTTCTACTTCCCCGTTGCAGTGCAGATTATAAGATCTTGATAATGTATCTCCTGTACTTACATTCTGCAGATCCTGGTCACCGCTAAAGATACATTCACGATATGTAATGCGTTCCTGGGAGCCATTACGCCCTTCAATAACTCCATCTAAAGTCATAACCGGGCTTTCTCCTTTATTTACCGCACTAACAACATTGTTGAATAATTCGCCATCCAGAACAACGATCTCCGAAATTGTAATCGTGACTCCAATAGTATTGTTTGTTTCCAGTTCTCTGTTCTGTCCTAATGGCTGATATTTGGTATTATTAAAAGATGTTTTCGACTGAAAACTGCTTACCTGCGCAAACGGAACCCCATCTGCATTGTAAAGCATGGCATCTTTACCTGAACGACTATGTCTCGCGTCTGTTGCAGCACTTGTATTTAACATTCACCTTTCCTCCTTTACTCTGCATTGGTACTGAATCTAAACTTATAGAATGAGTAAATATGTTCCGCAGAATCCTTATCAATGATATCAAGGTCAAAATAACAGTTATCTGCGTCTGCAATATAAGTCGTGCTCTCAGTTACTGTTCCTGCTGTTAATTTTTTTTCTTTGATCATGGCATTGATAATTCCCTGAATTTTTCCAATAATAGTGGCTTTTCCATTTTTATCAGGATCGACTTTTCCAGCTAAAGCGTCGGACTGGGCATTTGCTCTGTACAATAACTCATATCTTGTTCTTACACGGCGGATTTTCTTCCAACCTTTATCTTTGTTATCCGGAAGATTAATCAGTGTATTGATTCCAGCATCAATCCATACCTCATCTTCTGTAGACTTACTAAGAACCAAGCATCCCTTCAGTTCCGCTTTTATAATCTGAGTATTTGTAAGCGGTTCTACAAGATCTACATATCGAGTAATCACCATATGAGTCACTGCCTGATTTGCAGGAGTTGCTGCAATAAGTCCAGCAATCAAGCCGGCAGTCTGATATCCATCCAGAGTTCCCTCATTGATAAAGACTTTTGGATTGAGAACATAAACTATATTCTCACCATCAAATCCTGCTGCCGCATTCATTCTTTCGTCTAAATCTTTGTTATCTTTCTCTGCAACAACTCCAATCCCAAACTGACTGGTTTCATAAATTCTGTCCAGAAATGCCTGTAACAGCGCATGTACTGCTGTATCTTCTGTATCAACACAAATTGTATTGAAGAAATATTTTTCTGCCTGTGAAAAAGCAGCTGAATAATTGGCAGTTGCTACTGTAGGATTCTTTCCTCCTGTAAACGCTGTCTGATTCACATTAGTCATGATTCCTTTTGCAGATTCTTCAAGATTAGCCGTGAAATTCTTTGAATTTGCAAAAGCACTTACAAGACTTGCAGCTTCATTATCGCCTGCTGAAAAATATACTTTTTCAAATTCAGTAGTTCCTGTATAGATAATGCATTCTTTCCTGTCTTTGTCAGTTAAGCGGTTTCTAATAGTTACAGAAAATGGCATCTCTCCTGGATGTTTTGCTGTGATCTTAACTTTTCCAGTTGCAGCTGCAAGACTTACGCTCGCCACAGCTCCGCCCGTTCCATTAAGGCGACAGCAAATAACTTTCTTTGCACCACCATACAGAACTTCACGAATCAGGTCAGTCGTTAATCCATCTCCGTAGATTGTTGTGTAATCGTCTCCTCTCTCTAAGACTGTTACTTTATCTACTGGTCCAAACGTTGCTTTAAACACAGCTACAACAGCTCCGTCAATTGCCCCGAAAGAATCATCGTCACCATTCTTATCTACGTTGAAATAACTTCCTGGTCGAACTTTTGTACCTACTTCAGGAATCTGGAAATATTCCGCCATTATTTGACCTCCTTCTTCATAAATTCTTCGACAAGCTTCTCAGCTTCTGAAACAGTCATGCTTTTCTTTTTTGACAGTTTCAGTGCCACCATCGCGCAATCAGGGCAAGAAAAAAGCTGATCGCGTGCGGCAATCAGCTCATCTACCCCATATTCCGTTTCTTTCTCTGCCGGAAGAACTTTCTTTTGTTTCTTCCGGAGCATTTGTTTTTCTTTGTTTCTGCCATTGCTTCTCCTTTCAATTTGTGAATTCCATGCCTATTCTTGCAATATTATGTTTTTTCACACTGCATCTGAGACATCCATATTTACCAGTTATAGTCAGCTGTCCCTCTCTGAGGTAATCTGACTTATTATTCAGTTCTAATCCCTGAATAGTCATAGGGGAATCATCCAGCATGATTATCTCCTCATCTATGGCTACCTTCTGATTGATAGATGCAAGTGTCTTTAACCTTGTGCCAGCTCCCGGATAAATCAAATGTACAGCAATCTTCCCTACAAACCATGAAATCGTATTCATACAATGCCCTGTCGTATGCTGTATATTTGCCAATCTGCAATAGAACACGGGAGTTCTTGATGTTTCGACAAAATCTCCAACATTGTCTATGCCAAGCACTGTTGTCTCTGGAAATATCTTTTTGATATACGCAGCTACCGCAAGAACCGGATCAGGATCCGTGCTGAACTGTTCGGGGTATTCGAGGATGTCAAATGCCATTTCTTTGCACCACACCTCTTTTCCCTCAATCGCATACGATTCTGTGCGCGCCCACGCCACGCAAAACGGTGCTTCTCCTGCCGGCTTCATCAGGACGTCCTGAAGACAGTGCTTCACAGCTGTTTCAATATCTTCAATTATCGTACTGGTTTTATCCGTATACATTGCAACATACAAGGTTCCCGCCGATGATCGTTCCTGATTGACCTGCATATCGATACGGTAGCATATCCTCGGATACTGCGTGGCTCCTTCCCATCCTTCCTGCTGGTCTGCCGGAAACTCAGAATCAAATATTGCAGGTGCTCCGGCATATGTAGCAAGCATTGTCTGCAAATTTTCGTCTGCAGAGAGACGTTTAAAAATCAGTTCGCTAAGATTCATCCGCAGCCTCCTTGTATTCCTGAACAGTACGAAGACCATCGCCCGAATATCTTATTTCCCACTCATTTTTATAAACTTCTGAAACTGGTATAAAAAAATGATTTTGGGTATTTGTCAGAGAATTCGGATACATTACTGTATCTGTTCCGCAGAAGCGCGATAAACAATACCTGAGATTCCCTCTTTCCATGTTTTATGTTTTGCAAAGACGAGAGTTCCTCTTCGCATTTCCTCCGCATTAAATTCTGCTCGTTCAATGTGATCAATAAGCATATCAACCTCCGATTTCTGCAAATATAGCCATAACATTCGGTAATGCCGTCTGCTGTATTTTGTCAACAAAAGGACGGGCCGCCATCTTTCTGGTACCATGTTCCAGATAGCCAGCATATCCCATACCTGAAGTAATGCATACCGCACCGCCGCTCATATGCCAGTTATTTTTTAAATGTCCGCTCCGAACACCCGGTGGACTGCCCGGAGCTGACGGGCTTGGATTTGCCAGTACAGATAATGCAGCATTTCTAAGGCATTTGAAGCCCTTGGATATCTTGCGATCACCTGCTGCTCTATCCGTTCCTTGTCTGTTTGAACTTGAACTTTTACTGCTTCTGCTGCTTCGGCAGGCGTCATTTCAGATCATTCCTTTCTTCAAGATATATTAAGCCAGTTGCTCCAAGGTTTCCGGGATCCTCACACAAGAGAACGAGGAAGGTTCTTCCTGCGGTAGTTAGATAGTCTCCCTGCTTTACATTTGCAGAATCTCGGATAACAAGAGTGTGGGTTAAGGAATGCTGTTCCTGATCCCACCTGTGTTTCATTCGGTCAGATTCATGTGTAGATGCTTCAGCAAGTATTCCTGATATCTCGCCTTTCGCTTCAAAATCTGACACAGGATGTCCGAGTATGTTGCGAATGCTCTTTCGTCTTACCACAAAATCTGTCCATAAATTTCCCGGTCTTAGATACATCAAGCCAAATGGACTAATCATATATCTACACCATCACTTTCTTCATGGCTCATCATTCCGTTGTAGAAATATGGCACTGGCTGTTTGCTTGTATCTCCGGCATTCATCAGAATAGCCGATGGGGATACAGAAGCAAGTTTCAGGTCTTTCTTCAGCTTCTCATATTCTTCCTGCCACAATTTAGCCCTATCACCAAATTTGAATGAGGTAGGGCCAACTGTTGTATCAGGTTCAAAAGAAAACCTGCGAAATATACTTTCAAGGCACTTTAATTTTGCCCGTTTCCAATCTTTCGCAGACTGAACATCATCACACAAAACGATGTATTCCTCGTCTGACAATGCACAAGTTCTCTCTTTTCCATCTACCATCACATCTCCAAGTTCAAACCTCATTCGATCTTTCCCATACGATGTGATCATGGCAGGTTCATATGTATAAGTTCCTGCCATCAGGCATCACCTTTACTTTCTTCCTGTTCAATGAGATTTTTGGCTTTTGACTCTGCTGCTTTTTTTACGGTTGCTCTGGAGTCAAGAGCATTGATGATAATAAGCGTTGTATCGTCCTCAATATTCCCTCTAATATGAGCTACAGCAGCATCTGCACTCATCTGCATAGTTTTTACTGCATCCTGCATCTGAGGCTCTGTAACGTCCAAATCAATCGTCTCGTGACCTTTGACAATTGGAATAGAAAAGCTTACCTCTCCTACCATAGCAACACATTCTTCAAGATTATCCTCCGGAACAGCGTCATGAATCACTGATAACAGCCCATCTTACTAACTGGCGTAATCACACTTCTTCAACCGGGACTTCTTCACCGATGAAATATTTCTTTCCATTCAGATTGCATGGCTTGTTTGCAACAAGTTTCATAGGTTCCTCCTTAAACTGCAGCTTTATAAAATCTTGCAAGATCGTCAGATGTCTTCTTCATATCTGTCGCCATAAGACCTTCAATGTACTCAGTATGTGTGCCATTCTCTCCAAGATAGTTCAGGATCGGAAGCATCTGTCCATTGCCGAGCATATCCCATGTGAAGATATAACCTGCAGACGGTTCATCGATACTCGGTGCGTTAGTTGCATAAGCCAGTAGAAATGCGTTCGGATCTCCGATATACTGCATTTCTTCATCTGCGCCCATGCTTGCACTGTTCATAATGGATTTAAGCACTACAATCTTTTCAACTCCAAACAACTGCGCAAGCACATTATCTGTTACAGATGCCGGATTTGCGGTGCTTCCACCGTATTTAACCCTTTCGAGGATGCCCGGATGTACTTTCAGAGCATTAAATACATTAATACCAAGACCAAGACGATTCGGCATGCGACCTGTCTGCTGGTTCATGTCGGTCTTCTCTTTGTCGATAAATGCAATAGGGTCAGAATTTGCATTGCTGAACTTAATGAACTGGTTTGTGCTTGGAGTGGTGTTATCAACACCCTCAAGTTCGTTCTTCCATGCTCCTTCTTTGAAATAGCTCGCTGCAAACAAACGGTCCTGGTGGATGTTAGCCTGTTCTGCAATTGTTCTAGTGCGCTGCTGTTTAGGCTGAATGATAGATGGACCCTGACGTCTGGAAAGGTCGGTCTGGCGAATCTGGTCGATACCCATAATCATCTGATCTACTTTGCAGACATAGTTGTCAGTGCTTTCGCCAATTGTTGTCGGGTCAACTTTGCCATATGCCGGTTTTCTCTGCCAGTTATCTCTCAGGAGATCTTCTCTGCTAAAAATGTAGTAATTGTCAGAAGAAAGACCTACCGGACAGGTTGGAAAAAGAGCTTTTGCGAAATAATTGCTGGCATTCTGGTAATAAGCCAGTGCCATGTTAGTAAGTGCTGTGTGGGGTCTGAACACGCCTTTTGCGATTTCAGCCTTAATTCCCGCTGTTGTATTTCTCATGTTTACATTCCTCCTTTACGCTTTTGCTTTCTGATATTTTGCAATCTGGATTCTGCTGTATCCTCCGGCAGACACAGAATTGAGGCAACACCAATCACGTACTCTCCCGCTTTAGCTACTGCTGCCTTTCCACCTGTGGTGGCTGTGACTTCCTGTCCTTTTTTGATTTCCGCAGACGCAATTGCATAGCCAATGTCCTTGATCTGAATTTCAAGATCATCACCTTTCTTTACTTTTCCTGATTCAGCACCAGAAATATCGTTGTAGCCACCTTCGATAATAGATAAGCCGAGCAGGGGTGCTGTTCCGTTTGCGGCGATCACTACATTTCCATCTTCATCATATTTCAGAATAAGATTGCGGACATCTGCAATATCAGCTCCTGCCTTTTCTGCGATAGTCACAGACTGGTTGATCATTGTTCCGTTAAAGTTTGTACCCATCTTTCTTCACTCCTTTCTCAATAGCCCGCTTCTGCTTCATATTCATCCAAGAGTTCTGGATGATCCTCCCACGCTTTTGCAAGAGCTGCATTATATGTCAGAGCAGAGTCTTTTTCCATATATCCCTTTGCAATAGTATCGATCTTACTTTCTGCTGCAGACTTCTTAATAGATGCTACAGGATTGCCTGAGAAGGACTTCCCAATTTCGCTAAATACGCCAGACTTCTCAACCATATCAACGCTTCTGTCCAGAACGCTAATCATATCATTGTATGCGGTTCCGCCTGCATCCTTTAAAGACTTCAGAGTTTTCACTAATTCTTCCGGCTTTTCTCCGACAATCTCATATTTCTTTGCGACATCAAGAAGCTCTCTTTCTTCTGCTTCTGCCGCTCTCTTTTCCAGAGCCTCTAATCTTGCTCTTACAGCAGGATGTAATCCTTTGTAGATATCATCTCCGGTGTCTGCACTTGTCTCTGTTGTAGGTGCTGCTGGTGGCGGTGTTACTGACTTCTGAGTTTTCGTAACTTCGGAATCATCTACAATATCCGGATCCTCCGCTTTAGGTGCACTCTTTCCAACCGGTTCTTCTGTCTGTTCTTCTGTTTCTACTGCATATTTTTTGATAAGTTCATCATACGCAGTTCTTTCTTCTGCGGTCATTTTAGATTTGTTGATTTTAAGCATGTCTTCCAATTCCCCTTTCTCATTATCTTCGTTTGATTTTTCAATAATATCTGTCAGATTCTTATGTGCTTTCATAACCATCTGAAGATCTGTTTCATCTGGTGTAGCCAGATTCTTTCTGATATTCGTCGCTGTGCCAGAAGCCCAGTTCGGGATATATCCTTTCATAGCTTCTGCAAACTGTTCTGTGCTTGTTTCCATTGCGGCCTGCTTCGCAGAACTGTCCATTTCTGCATCGCACAGAATAGAGTTCAGTGAATTCTGCAGTGCATAGCAAGTAGACCAGATTTCATCCCTGATTGCATCCATACTGACAGCGTTGATCTGTTCATTGAATGTTGTTGCTGATTTTGTAATCTCTGAGTCTGACTTACTCAATTCACCCGTAATCCAGTTCACAAATCGTTTGAAAAGACCTACCTCTGGATTTGAAATTTCTTCCCCATCCTTGCTTTTCTTTATCTTAATATTTGCCATCTGGTTAGCTCCCTGGTCCACAAAATCAACTTTCTTTATATGCAGACCTTCAAGTTTTGTCGCCAAGTCATTCCCTCCTTTCGCTTTATTTATCAAAAAAGCACCGTTTCCGGTGCCTATTGATCAGATTCTTCATCTTCCACTTCTACTCTCTTTGCTTCTCCCTCTATGGAAAACATAGAGTATGTTCCATCTTTAACCTTTTCCCATACATCGGCATCTGTTACCTGAAAACCAATCCACCATCCCGTTGGAAGTGTTCCCTCTGGAATACCCATAGCTTCCATCTTTTCTTTTGTAAATACTGCACTTTCAATCAGTCTGGCAACGCCGCCTCTTATATGCATCTCTCCACCTTCCCGGTAAAGATCAACAAATTTGTATGCCGCCTGTTCCAGTTCCTCTGGTTCGATGATGTCATGCTGCAGGTCTTCCAGCACTTCTCCATCTGCGGTAATCGAAATATTGGCCCATCCGAACGCCTGTCATTTTTCATCATCGGATTTCTTGATCTGAAATTTTTCTTTTTTCAACCGGTATTGTCTTTCGATTCCGGTTCATCTCTTATCTTCATGATTTCATTAAACGATTTCATATGTTGCCTCCACATATTTGACCGCGCATTTGCACCGAGGATGCAATGGCGGCAATAATACTGTTACATTCCTTCTTCCTGACTGTGTCTCAAAACTATCATCCATACTAATCTGTACGCCCTCAAGAGCCTGGCACTCTTTGCACACTCTCTCATCAAGAGCAGTTGACCATTCTTTCTTCATTTCCGGCATCAAATCATGCCGGATGGCTTCTCTGATGAAAGCATCTGCTCCCGCATTGTATGCCTGTGCAATCTCTGTCCTGGCGATTGTTTCAGCCCTATATCTCTGTTGTCGCTCAGCATACTTCGCAGCCGCTGTCCTGGCCTTTCTCTCAATAGATTCTTCTTTCATGCGTGGATGATCTGCTCTCAACTGAGTCTTCACACTGTTATAATGCCTCAGATTCGCTGCTGCCTGCCTCTCCGTCAAGCCAACCGTTGGCCGGATATATCGAGCAGTTTCATCGCTACCCATACCTAATGACTGGGCTTCTGCAATCAAATAGCGGACCGCATTCACCTGATCACTACAGACATTCGTAATCAAGTTACCTGTTCGATTTATAATCCAATCTCTCACATAGATTTCTGAACTAATCTTTTCTTCCAGGCCAACAAATTCAGCTGTTGAATTCCACGCCGCAAAATAAGCGCTTTCCCATGATGCTGTCATTTTCGAGGAAAGAAAGACAGAATAATCTGAGAACCATTGATCAAACAGGCTCTGCGGATCCGCTTCTCCGATTACAATCTCCCGCAAGTCCTTATACAGCATAACCGCTGCCTGATCTTTCCAGAACCTTACAAGCCATTTCATCGGCTCGTCCAGGTTACTCTCAAGATAATTATCAAGGGCTTCAAGAACCTTCTGTGATTCTACGCTTTTTTTAATCGTTCGAGACCTTGCCCGCATCTTCAACATATGTTCACCTGCCTAACCGTTTCTTCGCTTCTTCGATTTCCTGATTTTCCTCAGGCTCAACTTCTGATGTTTTGCCTTCTTTTTCCGGCGACCTTCTCTGTGCTTCCCGCTGTTCATCCTTATTTCTAGGATCATCTGACAGCGTTCTCTCCGGCAGGTTGGCGACTTCTCTTACATAATCCTCAAGATCTTCATCCGGGATAAGGATTCCAACTCCAACCATGTCTTTCAGGAATGTAGACAGCTTCGTGATATCTCTCTTGTCCACATCGCCATGTGCAAGCTGTGGATAATCTGTTATTGCATCAAAATGAGCACCATTCATGTCGATCAGGGATGGAATGCCCTGATTATTGAATGTTTCGCATATGACATCCAAGAACGCCCCAAGAGCAACTGCGAACAGTTCTGTTTTATCTTCACTCAGCGCAAAGCTTCCTGTCTGCTCATGCCCCAGCATGATGAAATCCGCCATAACAGTCTGCGCGATCTTTGCATCATATCTGTTGATAATGGCATTCGTGTCAAACTGTCTGGTTCCACCAGTGCTCAGGAGTTCAGCTTCATATCCAGCTGGAAGAACAAGCCCTTCATATTCGTTTCTGCGGATGTTCTTGACCATGGATGTAAGCGCTGCATTAATAGATACCAACTCAGGGTCTTTATCGTCCCATATGTCTACACCATCTGGTGCGTGCAACACCGGAAGTCCGGCAAGGTCTCTTTCGATTCCAATTGCCTCGATTTCCTGTATGCGGCGCTTGAAGTACCATGACCGATAGGCGTTTTCTCAGAATGCT
>ENA-OQIG01000169-OQIG01000169.1-human-gut-metagenome-genome-assembly--contig:-NODE-169-length-37428-cov-3.749739_pt1 | contig 37428 bp, 32 predicted proteins | sample MGYA00242576_ERZ504741 | MGnify/ENA primary metagenome ERZ504741 (study PRJEB26092, sample SAMD00036436) | human gut metagenome | host: Homo sapiens | study: EMG produced TPA metagenomics assembly of... | reverse complement strand
CATATTATTTATATTATATCTTTAGGTTGACTTCCATTATATCGACATCGAGGAGCTTTACTTATGACATCCATAATTTCTTTCTCAAAAGCAGGATTTAATGTATTCAGTATGCTTGTTATGAAAACTTTTCCATCCCAAGATGCACTAATACAAACTTGTTCAATGCCAGCTATTCCATATTTGTACGCTTCTTGAGGAAATTGAATATTACTTAAAATCCATGATGGCATCTCGTCAAGAGTCATTAAAGATTCTTTGGTACTTCCTGCATTTATCTGAGCAGAAGTATATACATTAAAAAATACAGCAATGAAAAGGCTAATAATTTTATTCATAATATTGTTCTTTCTATAAGATGTTTTGTTTATTGCACAATGTAAAGATAGTGATAAAATAAAAAAACGTATACATAGAAAAATACACTAACGTGGTAAAATTATACATATTTCATCGACCAAAGCCTTTTTTTCGAAGCTACTTTTTCCTCAAATATTCATAACCGAAGCGACAGTACAGACACTTTCGCTTATCACAGTACTCTTTTTGCAACTGTATCAATGCCTGACTATCCGCCGCACTGACAACCGGAAGCCCGGCATCGCTCCACGAGCGGATAATATGATTACTCTCCGCCTTCAATTCTTCCAGAAACGTCCGGCACGTTCACACATTCGTTCATCTGCCTTATGCAGACCGTATGTATAAAGAAAAGGAACCACTGTATTAATGATAATCAAATCCTTGGAACGCTCTCCCATCGTCTTCTCCTTTTGTGAAGACGGTCGCCCGAATAAATAATGATTTTCCCAATAGGGAGACGTACGGGCATCCAGTAAGTTTCTCACATCCACCAGAGTTTCCGCTTCCAACAAACGTGAAAACAACTTATCCCCTTTCTGATAGAGATAAGCTAATTGCGCCAAGCGAATATGCGGAAAGTTTTCCGGACGAAGCCGTAGAAAACGCCATAAACGTAGCGTCCATCCCCTGCCTGATTTCAAACTTCCGCTGCAAATAACGGAACTCCTTACAAAGACGGAGACTATACTCGTCTTCCTGTTCCTTTTTCAGAAACGTTTCTTCCAACAATCCCGCCAAACCATAGAAAAAAGCCTCTATCTGAAACAAATCATTCCGGTGCTTATCCATCGCACGAAACGGCAACAGTCCCGCCCACGTTTCAAAAGCATCTCCGTTCAAGCCAAAACCGAAATTACGGGCAAGGGTGATAAAGAATGCATCTTCCCAATTACTGTTACAATGTTTGAGACGCTGTGTGATTAATTGCGCTTTCTGCTCCAAACGTTCCGTTTGCAAAGCGGTCAGCCAAGAATGAATGGTAAGTTTGGGAAGAGAGGCAAGGATGGGATGGCAAGCCGGATACTGATCGGCTACACAAAGTTCGTGGTAATGTAATTGCACATTGTCCGGACAGGTAAGTAATAGTTGCGGTATCTGTTCACCGTTGGTACGGGTTATTTCCGTATCTGCTTCACTCACTACATGGAGAATCACAGAGTCGTATGCTTTGTCAGAATGATGTCCGTGGCGAAACCAGTCGGAAGAATGTGTATGTATTTCTATATTCCCTACCCATAAGGCACCATCAATCTTTAGTTTCGCGTTAAAAAAGTCGGGACCGGCGTTGGGATTTTGCAGACCGGAGTCAATCACTTCTACCGGTAAGCCGTTGGTGGTTTGCAGTACTTTCAGGGGAAATAATTTATGCTTCCACACGTAGTGGAGAAGATGTTCCATGTTAACAAGACGTTAATGTGCGCTGCAAATGTAATAAAAATCTTATCTTTGCGACTATTATTTTGAATATAAGTCAGAAAACAATGAAAATAGCACTGATCGGTTACGGAAAGATGGGCAAAGAGATAGAAAAGGTTGCCCGTAGTCGCGGACATGAAATCGTCTGCATCATTGACATCAATAATCAGGATGACTTCGAATCGGAAGCATTCAAATCGGCCGATGTGGCCATTGAGTTTACCAATCCGATGGTAGCTTACAGCAATTATATGAAAGCATTCAAAGCCGATGTGAAACTGGTATCGGGCAGTACCGGATGGATGGCCGAGCATGGCGAAGAAATCAAAAAGCTCTGCACTGAAGGAGGCAAAACACTGTTCTGGTCGTCCAACTTCAGTCTGGGAGTCAGCATTTTCTCTGCTGTCAACAAGTATCTGGCTAAAATCATGAATCAGTTCCCTGCTTATGATGTCACCATGAGCGAGACACATCATATCCACAAACTGGATGCTCCCAGCGGAACAGCCATTACATTGGCGGAAGGTATTCTGGAAAAGCTGGACCGTAAGGACAAATGGGTGAAAGGCACTTTCCTTGCACCGGACGGAACCATTAGCGGAACCAACGATTGCGCCCCTAATGAACTTCCTATCGCCTCTATCCGCGAAGGAGAAGTGTTCGGCCTTCATACCATTCGCTATGAATCTGATGTAGACAGCATAACTATCACGCATGATGCCAAAAGTCGTGGTGGATTTGTATTGGGAGCCGTACTGGCAGCCGAATATACTGCCACACACGAAGGTTTTTTGGGCATGAGTGATTTATTCCCATTCTTGAACGACTAAGATTTCAGAAGCTAGTTCTAAACAAATATAACATTATGAGACAAGCCACACGCGCACAATGGATCAAATGTGCCATTGCTATTCTACTTTACCTCGTCTTCCTCCTCTGGGTACGGAGTTGGTGGGGATTGATTGTTGTTCCTTTCATTTTCGATATTTATATCACAAAGAAAATACCTTGGTCTTTTTGGAAGAAGTCGAAGAATCCGGCTGTCCGCAGTGTGATGAGTTGGGTGGATGCCATCGTATTTGCGTTGGTTGCCGTCTACTTCGTCAATATCTACATCTTCCAGAATTACCAGATTCCTTCCTCTTCGCTGGAAAAATCATGCTGGTAGGCGATTTCCTGTATGTAAGCAAGATGAGCTACGGTCCCCGCGTACCGAACACTCCCCTTTCTATGCCGTTGGCACAACATACGCTGCCTGTCTTCAATACTAAATCGTATATCGAGTGGCCACAATGGAAATACAAACGGGTACCGGGCTTCGGCAAAGTGAAGCTGAATGACATTGTGGTTTTCAACTTCCCGGCAGGAGATACGGTGGCAGTGAACTACCAACAGACAACGGACTTCTATACGCTGGCTTATGGTGAAGGACAACGCATCTACTCCAAACAGATTGAAATGGATAGCCTGACACGTTCACAGCAACGTGCAATCTATGACCTCTACTATGACGCCGGACGTAAACAGATTCTAAACAATCCGCGTACTTACGGTGAAGTACTGTGGCGTCCGGTAGACCGTCGCGAGAATTATGTGAAACGTTGTGTCGGCTTGCCCGGTGATACATTGCAAATTGTAGACGGACAGGTGATGATTGACGGTAAGGCGATTGAGAACCCCGAAAACCTGCAATTCAACTACTTCGTACAGACTACCGGCCCGTACATTCCGGAAGATATGCTCCGCGAATTAGGCATCAGCAAGGATGACACCATGCTGATAGAAGACTCTGGCTGGGAAGGCGGATTATTGGATATGGGACTGGACAACCGGAATGCGCAAGGCAAACTGAATCCGGTATATCATCTTCCATTGACTAAAAAGATGTATGACACTCTCCTTGGCAATAAAAAGCTAATCAGCAAAATAGTAATGGAACCGGAAGAATACGCCGGACAGATGTATCCGCTGAACCTTTATACCAAATGGAACCGCAACAATTACGGTCCGATCTGGATTCCTGCCAAAGGAGCTACCATTACCCTCACAGAAGACAACCTGCCTATCTATGAGCGTTGCATCGTAGCCTACGAAGGCAACAAGCTGGAAGTGAAACCGGACGGTATCTACATCAACGGTGAAAAGACCAATGAATATACCTTCAAAATGGATTATTACTGGATGATGGGTGACAACCGTCACAACTCTGCCGACTCCCGTTATTGGGGTTTTGTACCCGAAGATCACGTAGTGGGCAAGCCGATTGTCGTATGGCTGTCGCTTGACAAAGACCGTGGATGGTTTGACGGTAAGATTCGCTGGAACCGCCTCTTCAAGTGGGTAGACTGATAAGTGTACGGATAGAATAGAGTGATAAGGTGATAAATATTGATGAACATTCGTAAATTCAAATGGATACTAGCATTTGCCGGAGCAGTAGTCGTAGTGCTTCTGCTCCGGGGATTTGCTTTTACGTCCTGCCTTATCCCTTCCACCGGTATGGAAAACTCCATTTTCCAGGGTGAACGTATCTTAGTGAACAAATGGAGTTACGGATTGCGAGTTCCTTTCATGTCGCTCTTTTCTTATCATCGTTGGTGTGAAAGTCCTGTACGGCAACAAGATATTGTAGTGTTCAATAATCCGGCTGGAATCCGGGAACTATCATCGACCGCCGGGAAATCTATATCAGCCGTTGCCTCGGAGTTCCGGGAGATACATTATTGGTCGATTCTCTTTTCTCCGTTATTTCTCCAGAGGCACAATTCAATCCGGATAAGAAAAGGCTTTATTCGTACCCCGCGTCAAAAGAAAATCTGATTACCTCACTCATGCATACTCTTTCCATCACCAACGACGGATTGATGGGAAGTAATGACAGTACTCATGTGCGTAGTTTCAGCCGTTACGAATATTATTTGTTGGAACAGGCAATGAATGGGAAAGAGAGTTTTGTCCAACCTTTGTCAAACAGGGAAGATGCCGAACCGAATCCGCTGATTGTTCCCGGAAAAGGGAAATTTATCCGGTCTATCCCTGGAACATAACCTTACTGCGGAATACCCTCGTGATGCACGAAGGCAAACAGGCAGAAATAAAGAACGACACTCTCTACGTAGACGGCAAACCTACACAACACTGTTATTTCACTAAAGATTACTATTGGATGGGATCTAACAATACCGTCAACTTTTCCGACTCACGGCTCTTCGGGTTTGTCCCGCAAGACCATATCATCGGGAAAGCCTCCATCATTTGGTTCTCCAAAGAAAAAGAGACAGGCTTGTTTGACGGATACCGATGGAACCGTTTCTTCAGAACGGTGAAATAATCTTCCGGAACATAAAAGAAATAACTCCTTAATAATATCCTTAATTAATATCCTTATTATAGAGCCCCCTAAACGTATTAAAATGAAAGAAATGAAAATAGCTTATTTATCTTCAGCTTATCTCGCTCCCGTCGAATATTATACCAAACTTCTGGCTTATGACAAAGTGTTTGTAGAGCAACACGACCACTATATCAAACAAACCTATCGTAACCGGTGCACCATTGCCGGCCCATCCGGCGAATTAGCTCTTTCTATCCCAACCGTAAAACCCGACACATTGAAGTGTCCGATGAAAGATATCCGCATCTCCGACCACGGCAACTGGAGACATCTGCACTGGAACGCCATCGAATCAGCCTACAACAGTACTCCTTTCTTTGAATATTACAAGGACGACTTCCGTCCCTTCTACGAAAAGAAATACGAGTTTTTAATCGATTTCAACGAAGAACTATGCCGGATGGTCTGTGAATTGATAGATATTCACCCCACTATGGAGCGTACTAGCGAATATAAGATGGAGTTTGCTCCCGGAGAATTCGATTTTCGGGAAGTCATTCATCCCAAAAAGGATTTCCGAGAAGTGGATACAGAGTTTATTCCGCAACCTTACTATCAGGTTTTCGAGCCCAAACTGGGTTTTCTTCCTAATTTGAGTATCATAGACCTGTTGTTCAATATGGGACCGGAAAGTCTGTTGGTACTAGGCAAGTAATGACTCCACTCTTCTATACGTATGTAGCCAACAAAGGTGCACCATGTCGTCACATTATTTATACTCGTACAGTTTGACGTGTAAAATACTGAATTCTCCGACAGGAATACGTACATGCCTTCCCTGATGGTCCTGATCGCCATTCAGCGCCGGATATATTTCAGTGAACCATCTTCGTTCACATTAACTTCATCTACAGAACCGATACCGGCTCTCATACCACCTTGCCAGCTATTTTCCGTTTTTGATGCCTTTCCGCCCACACTGGCAAAACCATCCTCGCCCAATGCCGGTGAACTTTTCATTTTATTTTCCCCCTGTTTCTTAAATTCAAGTACCAAGCCACTGCCGGCAACGATATACTCATCTGGAGCCAGACGTAGCAAAACACCTCCCCCTTCAGGCCATACAGTGCCATCCCGCACGTGGGTCCCATGGCAGAGTGAAGTAATGACGGCAGGTAATCTCCAAATCATCGTATGAAAGTATTCGTTCTTTATTCTCTTCATCAAACAAAAGACCGTTCATCACTCCTTTACCCTGATATTTTGTCAATAAAGGCATCAGTCTTTCAATTTAATATAGCTCTGTACCAAAGGTGCATCTGCTCTATCCGAACCGCTTTCAATAGAGAAAGGACAAAAGCCAATCGCATCATGCTCACCAAACACATAGAAAGCACGTACTCCATCATTGTCTTCCAACCGAATTTCAGGTATAAAGAGAGGATTATTGTGCAGTTTATACTTTGCCACCCAATCAACGAAACCTTTATCATATAAATCCGGAGCCAGAAAATCAATGTTGGGTGCTGCATAATGCCATACATCTATCAAATGAGCCAATGGTCCTGCCGACGGATATTCTCCCGGTTTCCGCCCCCTACTGTTCATTGCTGCATTGACATACAACGGAATATTATAGATAGAACGTGCTAACTTTGCCATTCGTTCTACATACTGCGCATACGACCAGGCCATAAAAATTTCATCCGTATACACGTCTGCACCAAACACTTCCTGCCACGTACCTTTCTTCTTGAATCCCTGGCTCTCCCATTTTGCCAACATTTCGGGATGCAGAGATCTCTTGTTCTTTTGCAAATAGTCGATGAAAAGAGACGGAACTGGTGCATAAAACAGTTTATCCGCTTCTTTGGAATAATCGCGGGCATCTTCCAACATTCCGATTTCGTTTTCTATCTGAATCATGATAACCGTTCCCTCTTCCTTATCCACAGAAGCAATGTGTTTCATCCATTGGGAAAAAGCACGGCTATCCGCCTGAAACACATTCTCCGAAAAGGAACTGGCTATTTCGAGGGGCTTCCCTGCTTTCGTATAGGCACGCGGGTATTTCTTATAATCTTCCTTAAACCAGATCGGAGCATAGCAACTCATTGAGTTTTTCCACGCACCGAACCAAAGGAAAACCACCTTCAAATCATTCGCGCGAGCCTGTTGAATCACTTTATCCGTCAGAGTAAAATCAAATTTACCTTCCTGTGGTTCTGTTAAATCCCAATATGCAGGAACCAGTACCGTATTCAGCCCCATACGTTGCAATTTCGGGAATATACGTTCAATATCTTCAATAGAGGAAGCTGAAGAATTTCCCAATTCACCGCCAATCACCAAGAATGGCTTTCCATCTACCATAAGTTGTGTGGTACTTCCCTGTTTCTGCAAATACGGAAGTTTCTGATGTGCCTGAAGAGGCAAAATAAAAAGGAATAGAATCCCAAAAAGTGTGTTTCTCATAACAATCAGCTTTATCATATTATCTGAAAGCAAAGTTACAACAATATAAAAAAGGAGCACAACGTCTTGTGTTCCTTTTCTATCGGGCAGGTTACAGATGCTTTATGTTACGTTACATTTGCCTTTATCTATACATTATCTCCGATTCTTATACCCTCTATTTGCGTTTCCTAAGTAATTTTTAGAGAAAACTGTTTATATCGCTACTTCTTCACAGTTCTTCTCTTCATTAGATTCTGCCGCATCCAGCCGATTCAACAAATAGCGTACATTTTGAAGATGTATATCATTATTCCGATCCATTTTCTTAAACTGCCAACTGTTTTTAGTGGTATTCAGTATGCAATTCATTAACGTTCCCACGGCATCGGCACTTTGGAAACGATTGGTATTGGAGATTAGCGTATTCATCATGTGCGCCCCGAATCCTCTAATCACCTCTTTCACACTTATCGACTTATAATTACGGATGGCTTCAAAGGCTGCCACATTACTACAAAGCGTACTAGCTAAATCCTCCAGTCTCTTTCGATCTGTTCGTTCCACTAGATAGCTTTCAGGATTCATAAAACGATTGAGAGTCAGATAAAAAGACATCATTTCATCATCGGATGAAAAGATAACGTGCATGAGTTGCGTCGCGTCCCCCGGACGGGCCTCCTGGTTGCTTAAAACTTCTTCCATAAGAATTTTAATTAAATGGTGAATAAATTAAGTTTAATGGGGCGATACAGAAAGGTAGTTTTAAGGAATAAAAGAAGCGGTTCCGCCTGTCCCATTGCTCTTCACCATCCACAACAGGCAGTAGGTGCATTAACATCCTACATGGGGGTGCGGAAACCGCCATATAGGAAAATGGGACAAGCATAAAAAAAGCTTGCCACATTAGATACAGCAGGCTTCCCTGCTGTGGATTTTGATAAAGAGCATTGCAAAGATAGAATATAAAATCAGAAAAGAGAAAAGAAAATCAGTATTAATTGAAGTTTACAGCAATAAGCTTAAGACAGAACCGTCTAAAGACTACTTGCAACTATAAGATTCATTTTGAAGGTTCACCGGTTTCACCTTTAGCTGAATGACTATAAATCAAAACTTTATGGTGAGAGAGGATGCAAAATACAGAAAGAGCCATCCTTCACCTCCTTCACAAAATAAAACAATACGACATCGCAGAGACGCTTACAAGATAAAAAACAGAAGGATAAATGACAAGATAGCACTATAGAGATGCTTACATCATATAGATTAATGGGTGTATACATCCAATTTGTTGGGTATATATATCCAATGTATTGGGCATATATATCCTGCACGTTGGATATATATATCCTGCGTCTTGGGTATATATATCCAACAACTCAAGTATTAATAACCTAGATACAAAGTATTAATAGCCTATAACTCAAGTATTAACACTTAAAACAACACAATATACAAATGAGTGGAAGTCTTATCAAAAGAAGCCCTACAAGATTAAAACATAAAACTAAATCCTTTATTGTGAGAAGCTTTATATTTTTGAATTTCCAAAGACAGTGATTTTTTCAATTGCACCGCCATGAAATCCAAAAAAGGCTGGCTGGTTTCATCATCTTGTGCTTGTTGTAAAGAAAGGATATAATCTGCCCTATCCTCCTTAAAAATCTTAGCGGGAAAAAGATGATAGCAGAATTGAATGTAGTTCATCAATAAACGAGCTGCTCTCCCGTTGCCATCCACCCAAGGATGAATAGTCACTAAATTGAGGTGAGCATTAAAACTTAGTTCGTATTGTTCACGAAATGTTTCCACACTCTTTTGCCGCTCCTGCAACAGGAAGCAAAGTTCCTCTACTTTAGCAGATACTTTTTGATAACCCATATAAGAACGCCCACCTACACCAGCCGTAACACCACACAAACGAAACTCTCCTCTGGAAGAATCGAAAGAGCCGCCTATTGTATTATGTATCCCCCCTGTTGTCCGCATCAAAGTAGCATTTAACTTCTGCAAGAAAGCAGGAGTTATAGCAGTATTACATTGCGCTTCCTCTTTGGCAAGCTCGTATGCTTTCTTCAAGTCCTCATTCATCAGATGATATACCAACGGCTTTCCTTTAGCTGTTACACCTTCATCGAAAAGAAGCTGTGCATCCATTTCGGTTAGTGTAGAACCCTCAATGGCTGTAGAATGGGTAATAAGAGAATAGAGGTAGTACTTCTCATAGTCCACCGACTGACTGATACCGAGTTGCTGAAACTCCTTATACAGTTCCTCTATTTCCAGCCAAATACCTTTTTCCATAATTAGGTTACCTTAATTGTTATTTTTCCCAAAATTACTTCTGATACAACACTTTACCAAGCGAAACGACTACTTTCTTACTATTTTTTGCAAACGCTGGGAAAATTAGGCAATAAAAAAACGCTAAGTCGATTTGTTGCAATCACTTAGCGTTTTCCGAGTACCCAGACTCTCTGTCATCTCCTTAAAAAAATCTCTAACCAAACATCTACCTATTTCAACTCAAATGGTACAGTACCTTTAATATCTCTGGATGAACTACCGATGATTGCCTCAAACTTGCCCGGTTCGGCCACCCATTCGTGTTTGGCATCATCAAAGAAGCTCAATGCTTTCTTATCAATCGTCAGCGTTACCGCTTTCTCTTCTCCCGGAGCCAATTTCACTTTTTGGAAACCTTTCAACTCTTTTACCGGACGAGGGAGAGAGGATTTCTTATCACTGATATAAAGCTGAACAACCTCTTGACCTTCACGAGTGCCTGTATTCTTCACATTGACTGTGAAAGAAATGGTATCATCTGCAGTCATTGTTTTCTTGTCGGCCGAGGGTTTTCCATAGGCGAAAGTAGTGTAGCTCAATCCGTGTCCGAACGGGAACAGCGGTTTGATTTTCTCTTTATCCGCCCAGCGATAACCTACGAAAATATCTTCCCGATAGATTTCATTAATGGTGTCCCCTCTATGTTTAGACTGTGCCAGTTCTTCTTTATTACCCGGATATTCTCCCAGTTTATGAGCACCTACATCTTCCAGTTTTGCAGGGAAAGTGAAAGGAAGTTTTCCTGAAGGATTGGCGTCTCCCACCAATACGGAAGCAAGAGCTGTTCCGGCTTCCGAACCTAGGAACCAACCTTGAACAATAGCAGGCACTTCATTCACCCAAGGCATAGCCACTGCATTGCCGGAGATATTGACAACAATCAGGTTTTATTCACCTTTGCCAGTTCGCTTATCACTCTATCCTGCGCGTAAGGCAAACCTAAAGAAGCACGGTCCGAATCTTCACAATCCTGATGATTGCTCTTGTTCAAGCCACCGAAGAAGATAACATAGTCGGCATCTTTAGCCACTTGCAAAGCCTCTGCGAGCAGTTCATCTTCCGAACGGTTGTCCTTCAAATCCTGACCGGTTTTTACACCGTTATACTCTCCTGTCGGATCGCCTACATATCCACGGGCATATACCACTTCCGCTTTTGAGCCACACGGCTTTTCAGTCCATCCAACGGAGAAATCTCATATTTCACTTTCAAAGAAGAACTACCACCGCCCACAGTCATCATCTTTATCGCATTTTCACCGATCACTGCTATTTTCTTCGTTTTATTCAAATCGATAGGCAATACGTTACCGTTGTTCTGCAACAATACAATGCCTTCTTCTCCAATCTGACGTCCGGCTTGTCCGTGCTCGGGAGAACCTAAAGAGCCGAACGGTTTGTGCGGATCCATTGAAGTACGGAATATCAGACGAAGGACATTACTAACCTTTTCGTCCAGTTCCTTTGTTCCTACTTTACCCTCTTTTATCAGTTTCAGGTAAGGGAAAGCAAGGTAATAATTATCATACGCATTTCTCGTTCCGGCAGACAGTCCGTTCGTCCAGGAACCAAATTCCAAGTCCATACCATTGTGAATAGCCTGTTCGGTGTTGTGCACACCTCCCCAGTCGGACACTACAACACCATCAAAGCCCCATTCATCACGAAGAATATCTTTAAGCAGACGTTTGTTGTGACAAGCGTGCTGTCCCTGATAAAGATTATAAGAGCCCATAATCGACCATGTTCCACCTTCCTGAACAGCCGCTTTAAAAGCAGGCAGGTATATTTCATAAAGAGCACGATCACTCAATTGCACATTGGTAGTATGACGGTTGAACTCCTGATTGTTCAATGCATAATGCTTCACACAGGCAGCTACCCCGTTCTCTTGTACACCTTTGATGTAAGGAACCACCATAGTGGCGGACAGATACGGGTCTTCTCCCATATACTCGAAGTTACGTCCGTTCAAGGGAGTACGGTAGATATTCACACCGGGACCCAACAAGATATCTTTCTTGCGATAACGCGCCTCTTCACCGATACTTTTCCCATAAAGATGCGACATTTCGGGATTCCATGTAGCAGCAAGACACGTCAGTGCCGGATAGGCAATACAAGAGTCGTTTGTCCATCCTGCCTGATCCCATTCATCCCACAACACTTCCGGACGGATACCATGAGGACCGTCGGTAGCCCATACTTCGGGAATTCCGAGGCGGGGAACGCCTGCCGAACTAAATTTAGACTGCGCATGAATCATCTTCACCTTTTCTTCAAGGGTCATCCGGTTCAATGCATCTTTCACTCGCTCTTCAATAGGCTTACCGGTATCCAGATACACGGGCTTCTGCGCAAAGGCAGGCAACGCAGTCATCACAGACAAGCCAAGTAACATTGTTTTGAGTTTCATGTTTATTGATGATATAAGAAATGAGTTAATACTTTATTTATATAGACTCCTAAATGGGGGATATTTCCCAGTGGCGGACGGGTTTATTAATGTTTTTTACATTATTCCGACCAAAGATGAATCCTGAAAGGGTACAATTCATCATACCCTTTCAGGATAGGTTCAATAAAAATCCGGCATCAATCTTCAGATCAATTTATTTTCTCAACCTTCAGATCAGCATTTGCATTGCCATTCGTTACATCAATGGTAAATCGATAGACAGCTCCTTCTTCAAATGCTTTATTATCCTGCATTTCCAAGTTTCCGGAATCTGTAAGTTTAAGCTGTTCCACTAAAGTATTGCTTGCATAATTTTTGAATTCATCTCCCCAATCATTCTGATAGAAGAACTTAAAGCTAATCGCTTCCCAGTCACCACTAGTCTTCAACGTTTCCCCAGCTTTCAAGGTTAGCTGATACTTTTTAGGAGCAACTTGCGCCAGACAGAGCGCTTTACCTGGCTCCCAACCTACTTCGGAAGACGCAACAGAAGGCTTACCGATTCCTTTCCCGATAGCCAGATTGCACCCGTTCCGTCATCTTGCAATTTGGCCGGTTTACCATCTTTCAAAGCCATTACAGAAAAATACTTCAAAACAGCATTAGCTGTCACCCGATAATCTCCGTTAATCGGCAGGAACTTCAATGCACCATCACTTTGTTTCTCAAAGAAGTCAGGATCGATCCACCATTCATTCAAATTATCAATGCCTGTAACAGTTATCATTTGTCCTTGTGTAAACGCCTGATCCGACTTATATATATCAGTATCTGTCACCTCCATCTTATCATTACCAAAGAAAATATCCGGTGCAGGTAAATCTACCTTCCCTACTTTCTCCACTGTCAACACAGCCTTGGTATTGCCTTTCGTCACATCAACTGTAAACCTGTAAATACCTCCTCTTTCGAACTTCTGACCTTCTTCCAATCCCAAGTTTCCGTCCGATGAGATTTTAACCAATTCACTCGTTGTAGAAATAGCATCACCCTTAAACTCGCCGTTGTCCCATTTATTGATATGGAAGAACTTAAAGTTAATATCATCCACTTTCATGGTAACGCCAGCTATAAATGTCAGTTGATACTTCTTCGCAGTAAGCTGTGGCATACACAGACCGTTTTCCGGAGTCCACCCTACTTCAGAAAGTGCCACCGACGGTTTACCGATTCCTGTTCCAATAGCCCAGATAGCACCTGTTCCATCATCCTGCAACTTGGCAGCCTCACCATTCTTCAAAGCAATGACAGAGAAATACTTCATTTTACCATTGGCTGTTATTTGGTAACTTCCGTCAATCGGCAGGAATTTCAATGTTCCATCTTCCTGCTTTTCAAAATAATCCTGGTCTATCCACCAATTATCATAATCAGGCACCCCTTCAAACGCTAGAATGTCATTCTTCTTCAAAGTCAACTTGATTGCATAGATATCATTCTCTACCAATTCCATATCTTCACCGTTCACCTTTAACTTGGCAAATGGTTCTGCCTCGTAAGTCAACGTATTAAACTTGATAGCATAATTTCCCGGTTCCGTATTAGAAAATGAGATAGCATTAGTAGAACCGGCTTCAATCGTTCCATTCTCCCAGCCGAAGGTCAATTCGTTCCCATTCTCTCCCACTTTCGGAGTCTTGACATACGCTTTCATCTTTTGCGAGAAGTCTCCTGTCACACTATACTTGTACATGGATTGACGTTCCATCCGGTACTCTTTTCCTTCCTCATCCACTAATGTCAGATAGGGGAAGTCCGGTCGTGCCAGAGCGAGTTCTTTCGTCATTTCTGTGGTAGTAAAATGAATGTTCTGAAGAATATATTTCAAAGTTGCCTTTCCATTAGGAATATTAGCATAATAAGGAACAAAGATTTTACCAGTATAGTCATTTCCGCTTGTCTTTGTACGGATGACCGTTTCAGACACTTGTTCTTCTCCATAAAAAAGCTGTGCTTTCAACGTAGAAAGAGGCACATCCACATCCGAGGCTTTAATCGTAAACGGAAGACTGTCACCAAAAAGAGCATCTGCATTCTCTGCTTTGATTTCCATACTCGGATTACCGGGCAAGAATTCGTCATCATTACAGGAATTCATGGATAACATTCCTGCCAAAGCCAATATAATATAACTGTTTTTTTTCATTGTCTTGATCGTTTTAAAGTTCTTATTCCGACTTTGCCCAACGATAGGAAGTCACAGATTTGCCCGGAACATCATAAGCAAAATGACGCTTACCATCACTTAAGGTTATCTTTTTAGTCTTTTCATTATTATTCATCAGTACAAAAGCGTATGTTCCATCCGGATTCTCGAAAGCAGAATACATGATATTGCTATCAGCATAGCCGGATGCACCGATACGTACCGCTCCCGGTTTCACCACACTTGAGAGATGGGCGATGATATAATAATGTGAGTTGCGGATAATTGTCTTATAGTCGCTATTACTGATATCCACCGCTCCGTAGCAAGTCTGGCAACCGCCTTCACGGTTAGGAGCACGGTCATTATCAAGCATCAGGTTCCACACTATAACTCCCCTACACCAGTTGTTGATCGTACCCAATGCTACTTCTTTCATATCTTCCAGCAATCGTTTCGACAAATCACGTCCGCTATTCCATGTTCCGATAGAAGTCTCCGTGAAAAGAAGTTCCTTTTCAGGATAGGCTTTATGTATATTTAAAAGCTCTTCGCGATTCCCGCCATAGTTGTGATAAGCAGCTCCGGCCAGGTATTGGGAAGCAGCTGCGTCCTCATACATCTTACCGGGGTAGTTCTTTTCCGTTGCAATATCACTATAATCATAGTTATGATCGTATGCATAAATTTTCGTAGCCAGTCCGGCTGTTTTGAATTTAGGTCCGAGTGCTGTTTTCACAAAGTCCCTCTGTTCTTCCCAACTCATATAAAGTGAAGCGGAATTACCACGGTTCAACGGTTCGTTCTGGGGAGTTACAGCATAAATATCAATGCCTTCGGCGTTGAAGGCTTGTACCCATTTCACAAAATAAGTGGCATAGTCCTGATAATAGGCTGGATTCAGCTGACCGTTTGTCCATGAATCCAGCGGAGTGAAATCTGTGAGACTCTTTACTTTCATCCATTTTGGACAAGTCCAAGGGGCGGCAATGACTTTAATAGAAGGATTGATGCTCAAAATCTCTTTCAGAATCGGAAGGATATAGTCTTTCTCTTCACTTTGCAAAGCAAAATGCTCAATACCTTTCGTATCACAGCAGGTATATTCGCTCAATGAAAAGTCCGAACAGCCGATAGAGATACGGATATAGCTAAATCCGAAGCCTTTGTCGTCAGAGAATGTTTCCGTAAGGAAGGCGTGACGATCTTCCGGTTTCATTTGCAGAAGATTAAAACAAGTGGCGCCTGTGATAGCAGCTCCGAAGCCGTCCATTGTCTGATATTGTTCAGTCGGATTCAATGTGATTGAAGTAGGTGCCAAATTATCTTTCGAGCTGAAATTAACGGCATCACGGGTCAAATCGCGAGTCAGGCTGCTAGTGGTTGCATAAATAGTCACATCTCCGGTCGGAACAGGTGTAACCGGTTTCTCCGCATCGTCACTGTTGCTGCATGCAGCTAATATGGTGAAGCATCCTAAAAAGGTCAATGCTATATTTCTCATGTCTATCATAATCTTAAGTTTTCTATGTTTTTAGTTGAATTAATAACCCGGATTCTGGTGAATCTTATCATTCGCGTCGATTACCGACTGCGGAATTGGCAAACGATAAGAGTTCTTATCAAAAGTGTAAATCTGCGCTTTGCGACCTGAATCCTTGGAATACACTGCATTCATCACCTCTTCTACCTTGTCCAGACGGACAGATCAAACCATCGTTGTCCCTCAAAAGCCAGTTCTAACCGACGTTCTTTAAGCAAAGCATTCAGCATGGCATTTTTGTTTGAACGGACAGAGGTGGGAAGTGCTCCCAATTTGGCACGGTCGCGCACTTCATCTATTATATCGGCGGCTCCTTCCAAATCCGGCGTATCCTGCATAATCAGCGCTTCTGCTTTCAGCAACAGGACATCGGCATAACGATACTTGATGATACTGCTGTTGGCAGAGCGGCATTTATACATGAACGGATAATTATCAGACGGATAATAGTTGCTCCAATTACAATCGTAATAGACTATTGATTCTTTGAAACGGACTTCATCCCCTTCCTGTTTGAAAGCACTAATCAGGTCACGTGACGGAGTCACCCATTTCGCCCACGTGAAATTGTTATTCCAGTTCACGAGATCACGTCCGAACATCCATGTACACCAGTTACCTGCTCCGGATGTAAATTGTGCTTCAAGAATCGATTCTTTCGTATTGCGCATCTTTGCATCTGTTCCCGCAGCATTCATTCCAAACAAATCACTGAAATCATCTACCAGATCAAAACCGTCTGCTTTCACCTCATCACAATATTGGATAACTTTCGTATAATCACGCAAAGGTTTCTCGGCATATATTTTAGCCAATAAGGTACGAGCTACAGATTTGGAAAACAACGTCTTATTCCCCGGCGTATTGTCTGGAGCATACAATACTGCATCCAACAAATCCTTTTCAATCTGCTGATAAGCTTCAAGTTCCGTATTTTGTTTGGGGAAATATTGTGGATATACCTCATCAATGTTTTCAGAAGTAATATCATCAGCCACCGTTGTAATCACCGGAAAATCACCCCACAGACGTACCATGTCAAACATTACCATGGCACGGAATATCTTCGCTTCTGCTTTGTATTGCGCCCGTTCGGCAGTAGTCAACGAATTATCTGTCACCAGGTCAATGTTACAAATGAGTTTATTGGCACGGGCCACATCCTCCAAATAACGGTTCCAGTCACGTTCCAACACAGAATTGGAACCTTCAATCGAGTTATTCTCAAACGGGACAACTTCCGCTCCCGTCGTACCTGCATAAGCGTTATCCGCATGAGAGTCTGAAATCAAAAGTAAATCCACATACCAATGTTCCTGACGGTCGCGCATTTGATTATAAAGCGTTATCAGATGACTTTCAACTGCAGCTTTATCCTTGAATACGATTTTTGTACCATCACTTGTCACTCCTTCCGTCACATCCGAATAGGTGTCTAATGGCTCATAATTCAGCGAGCAGGAAGAAAGTCCCAATAGCAAGCCGGAGGTTAATCCGTAAAATATAGTTCTTAGTTTCATAATCTTTCCTTTCATTAGAATTCAACATTAATACCAAACACGTATGATCTGCAATGAGGGTAAGTACCCCAATCGATACCTTGTACCGTACCGCTGTTACCCCATTGGTTTACTTCCGGGTCCATTCCCGAATAGCTGGTCCATGTCAGCAGGTTAGTAGCCGTGAAGTAAGGCTGCAAACGGGTAATTCCCCATTTCTTCAATAGTTTACCTTTAACGTTGTAGGACAAGGAAACATCCTTCAATCTTAGATAACTGCCATCTTCTACAAAATAGGTAGAATTGAGTAATTTGAAATTAGCCTTAGGCACGTCTGTTATCTGTCCGGGTATTTTCCAACGATTCAGTACACGGGCCGACTGATTCTTACCATCATACATACCTTCCGTTTCAATACGTGAAGCATTATAAATATCGTTTCCATAAGAACCTTGGATAAAGATACTCAAATTAAAGCCTTTCCATGAAAAGGTATTAGTCATACCATAGGTGAAATCCGGATTCGGATCACCGATATAGGTACGGTCGGAAGATGATATTTTACCGTCATTGTTCAAATCACGATACATCAATTCACCGGTTTCAGGATCTACCCCATCACTTATATAACCGTAGAAACCTCCCAAAGCACGGCCCGGCTCATTACGTACCACATAGTCATTCACCACATCCGCAGTTTTAGCATCGTAATAAACTTTCTGTAATTCCAGTTTTGTCAATTTATTCCGGTTAAAAGAGATATTGAAGTCTGTATCCCATGTAAATGCTCCTCCACGAAGATTTTTCGAACTAATAGAAAGCTCAAAACCCTTATTTACCATTTCACCCTCGTTACGGGCAATAGACGTAGCGGCTGCGGCACCGGCAGGTAATGATACATTCATCAACATGTTTTTGGTCTTCTTATAATAATAGTCGGCATTAAACGTCAACCGTCCATTCAATATGGTCAGATCCAGACCTATATTGGTCTGTGTCGTGGTTTCCCATGTTAAATCAGATGTACGCAAGTTGGCCTGGCTAATGGTAGGAACAGCATTTGCATAATCAGTAGAATCACCTTCGCCGCCTTTCTTAAACCATTCGATACGACCGATATTGTAACGCTGCAAATATGCATAGTCACCAATACCCGACTGGTTACCGGTTTGTCCCCAGCCACCGCGCAATTTTAAATCGTCAATCCATGTAAGGTTCTCCATGAACTTTTCCGAAGAAATACGCCAGGCTGCAGAGAATGAAGGAAATACGCCCCAACGATGATCGGGATGCAATTTAGAAGAACCATCGGCACGAAGATTAGCTGTTATCAGGTATTTACTGTCGAAGTTATAAGCTACACGTCCGAAGAATGACATAATTCCCCATTGAGATGCACCCGTACCTGTATTATCCCAAGATATTTTATTGGCAGCATTCAATGTTTGAATCTGATCGCTACGATAGTGGGAGCCATTGATCCAGCTATTTGAATAGTCTGAATCCGTCCATGACGAACCGGCCATTACTTCCAAGCCATGTTTCTTGAAGTTTTTATTATAAGTCAATACATTATCAAATGTCAGCACTGTGTTCATATTCCGATTGTCCGAAGCCTCACCATACTGATTGCGGCCCCAAGCAGTAGAAATCGGATCAAGAAAAGTGGTATTAACGGCGTTGCGACGGTCAAGAGTAAGAGTAGACTTAAACTTCAGTTCCGGAAATGGAGTCAGCAATATATTACCCGATGCCAACAAGCGGTTTTCTTTGTCTTTGTTATTTTTCGCACGGGCCATATTTTCTAATGGATTGGTGATATTACCCACTCCATAGAAGTTATTGTAATACTGATTAGGGTTCAAAGCGTCCCACACCGGCGCATAAGTCGGTGTATTGATAACAGCCAGAATAACACCACCCCGATTCGAGCCTGTTCCCATTGCTCCGCCTCCATTGCTTGTATAATCTGAATAAGAGATATTAGCACTTACTGTCAGCCATTTACGAACCTGATTTTCCAGATTTACCCGGAAATTGTAACGCTTGTAATAAGAGATGTCCAACACTCCCTGTTCTTTGAGGTAACCCGCAGAAAGGTAATATTTCATTTTCTCATTACCATTGGATACAGCTACCTGATAATTTTGAGTCTTTCCGGTCGTATACGTTTCATCAAACCAGTCGGTGCGATCGGGTAATCCGTCCGGCAAAGACACTAGTCCGATTTCATCCTGCAATTCTTTATATTGTGCTGCATTCAGGGATTCTACTTTATCGGCTACTTTGTTCAAACCGAACTGGGCTGTCAAAGAAACTTTGGCATTACCGGCTGCACCGGCCTTCGTAGTAATTAGAATGACTCCGTTAGCGGCACGCGAACCGTAGATAGATGCCGATGAAGCATCTTTCAATATCTGCATACTCTCAATATCATTCGGAGAAGGAACTTGATATTGTCTACAGGCACTCCATCTACTACATACAGCGGATCATTACTACCATTCATTGAAGTAGTACCACGAACACGGATAGACATTTCACCGCCCGGCGTACCGTTAGGCTGAATCACCGAGACACCGGCTGCCTTACCTTGAATGGCCTGTCCTGCCGAAACGATAGGCCGCATATCCAAATCCTTGGTAGATACGGAAGAGATAGCGGTAGTCACATCTTTCCGTTTCACCGAACCATAACCGATGACCACCACTTCATCAAGCACTTCATTATCTTCCTGAAGTGTGATCTTCATCTGTTGGGCTGCCTTTACCTCCTGCGACTTATAACCCACATAAGAGAATATCAAAATGGCGTTTTGCTTAACGTTTAATGTGAAGTTGCCATCTAAATCGGTAATTGCTCCGTTAGACGTACCTTTCTCTTGTACACTAACACCGATTAGCGGTTCTTTTTGAGCATCCAGGACCTGACCGGATGCAGTAATTTGCTGTGCGGATGCACTCAAAGATAAAAACATTGCCAAGATAGCAAAGAAAATCTTGCGACTCCCCGAAAGGATTTTTCGCCTGTTTTTTTTCATGCGTACTAAGTTTTAAAGTTAATAATAAGACGCTCGTCAGCAATGGGCTATTCTCATTACTTTCGAAGCACAGGTCAAAAGTATAAAGAAATTAAAGTGAGCTAACAAGGAGGGGGCAATAAGTGGATCACACAAAACGACAATCCACTCATTTTCACCTATTTACATTCAGAACATATACCTAAAAAAGTGGTTGATTTACAGTCCGAATTAGCGAATTTTTCGCACTAAATCGTCAAAATCCTCTCTCGATCCACGGGCTTTATTCCTTACTTTCGCCCGATAATTATAAATTGTATTCACTGAATAACGAAGAAACTCCGCAATTTGTGAACTATCTTCAATACCCAGACGTATCAAAGCAAAGATGCGCAGTTCAGTATTCAATAACTCGCCTTTCTTCGGTAAAATCTGTTCATTTTCCTGTAATAAGTCATTGAATTTTCCCACAAAGTTAGGGAAGAGATGCAAAAAGGCTGTATCAAAGTTAGCATACAATTCTTCCAGTTCTTCGTCAAGAGCATCTTGGGAACGCGTTATCTTTAATAACTCCGCAATTTGTCCGGCAGACACTTTCTTATTCACCATCCGCCGGTAAGCGTCTAAACGGTTGATATAAGTAGAACACAACTTGATGAAACGGGCAATATACTCTTCCTTGATCTGATTGGACTCCGAGAGTTCGATATTGGTAGAAGACAAGCAACTATTCATTTGCCTCAACTCCTCATTCAATCCGTTTAACTGCTTATTAGCTACCTGAAGATGATTTCTTGCATCTGCCAGCTTTTTCATCTGACGGTAGATATATCCCAAAGCTACAATCAACAACACCAATAGTGCAGTGATAAGCAGCAGGTTCTGTTGAAGACGGTCGTTCTGCTTTCAATCATTGCCTGATAGGTTTTATCAATCAATGAAAGCACGTCAGCACTCTGCCAACTACGCAGACGGGCATTGTAGAACTTGGTCGCATTCCACGAAAAGCGCATATATTGGTACGCACGTTCCATATCACCATCTTCGTAAAGTAGCTGGGCAAGCATCCACAACGAAGCATGGTCCTTAATGGCAGAACGAATATCCGATATAGCAGAAAGACAAAGATTCCGTTTCTCTCCCAGACTATCATTACTGTACTTGTAAATCAAAGAACGATGATAAGTAGCCATCGCATATTGGGGAGTATATGGTTCTATTTTCGTCAACCGGAGATCATTCACTTTCAGGGCATCCTCATACTGGCGTTGATCGCGAAATGATGCTTCACGCATCAGCAGGTATTCTTCCGATTCCGGAGGCAATATAGCATATAATGAATCTCTATATGCCTGTGAAATACTCCAATAACGTCCCGAAAAGGTTTTATCCTGTGTATAAACGCCCAACTCGCCATACACATGGTCAAAGCAGGTGTAATAATCGGCTATTAAACGAGGAATGATTTTCCGACGATCTACCGATTCCAGCACATCAAGAGACTCTTTATACATTCCAGTTGATGATAATAATAGCGAAAGCTGCAACTGACTTTCTATCTTCCGGTCCGTATCACGCAAGCGCTCTGCAATCCGGATATTTTCATTCAAATAGTGGATTGCAGAGTCGCAGATAAAGGCTTTATATTCTTTGTATATCTGACTGTTCAGATTGTACTGTTCCGCGGAATTAGGTTCTATTCCGTGCGTCAGTTCTTTAAGGTGCTTGATACGTGATTCACGTTGAGCGACATAAGTCTCATGTTCTTGAATCGTCAAATCAAGCACATTCAACAGTGAGTCCAAGGTCTTATCGGCCCAGGTATATAATGGAAAAGAGAGAAGTAAAAGAAATATCAGGTACTTTTTTTTCATCGGAGTATTAAACTTTAATAGAAGATTACAAGATTAATAAAGACAAATGTAGAGAAAATCTTCGTAATCTTATTACAAATAGTTCATAAATTAAAGGAACAACCCCCGGATACATACCTGATGAAAATAAAATACCATATTACCAACCGAAGCTCTTACCAATAAAAGTATTATCTTTGTTGCATGAAAAAATTAGTCATTGTAGGATGTGGACGACTTGCAGAAATCGTTGCGGATGCAGTTGTCAAAGGCTTATTACCAGATTATAATCTGGTAGGTGTCTATTCGCGTACGGCGTCAAAAGCAGCGCACATCGTAAATAAAATGCAGCAACATGGCAAGCCTTGCATTGCTTGTGCCAAATTGGAAGAGTTATTGGCATTAAAACCAGATTATCTGGTAGAATCGGCCTCTCCTGCCGCTATGCGGGAATTGGCTTTGCCGGCATTGAGAAACGGAACCTCTGTCATTACCTTGTCTATCGGTGCTTTGGCAGACGAGACATTCTATCAGGAAGTGACAGAAACCGCCAGAGCAAATGGTACACGGGTCTATATTGCATCCGGAGCTACCGGTGGATTCGATGTTTTAAGAACTGCCTCTCTGATGGGAAATACGACGGCCCGCTTCTTCAATGAAAAAGGTCCTAATGGACTCAAAGGAACTCCCGTTTATGATGATTCCTTGCAAACGGAGCAACGTACTGTTTTCTCCGGTAGTGCTGCGGAAGCTATTCGCCTCTTTCCAACCAAAGTGAATGTTACAGTTGCCGCTTCACGGGCTTCTGTCGGTCCGGAGAACATGCAGGTATCCATACAGTCTACTCCCGGATTTGTGGGAGATACGCAAAGAGTAGAAATCAAAAATGACCAGGTGCATGCCGTAGTAGACATTTATAGTGCTACATCGGATATTGCAGGGTGGTCAGTAGTGAGCACCCTGATTAATATCGCATCACCCATTGTATTCTGACAAATTGGCCAACACTTTTGCGCTCAGGCGGTCAAACGCCTGACGCGTGCGGCCAGTAGACACCTGCATACAACGTACATGCGGATGATTGAGCAGTTGCTCACCCCCCAATGCGCCTATCGTGTCACAAAAACAAAGGTTATCACCTTCCAGCCATTCAGTAAAAGCAGCCTCATCCCATGCTGGTGACAAACCGGTATTGAATAAGATCTTCCGGTTACCCATCTGCTTAAATTCCTCTTCGTGCAACAGAATCGTATTTTTATTAAGGCAACAACAAATGACTTCACTCTCTGCAAGGAGTTTCCCCAATGACAAAAAGCGATATCCTTTGGCAGTAGCCGCTTCTTTCTCACTGCGGGCATAATATGAAATATCAGCACCAAAGAACTTCAAAGCGTCCGCTATCATGCCGCCCGACTTACCCAGTCCGACTATTCCGACTTTCAATCCGGTGATCTCACGAGGCAACTCCTCCCACGATTCCTGCCCAAAGCCGTGCAAACAGCGCACCAACTCACTGACTACATATTCCACTACTCCCTCGTCACCATAATCCCGAATACCTGTCACCGTGATACCCCGTTCATTAGCATAGCGAATATCGACATTGGCACTTTCGGGAGAATAGAGTGAACAACACATTCCAATGTATTTCACATTCGGACAACACTCGAGTACATACCGGTTGATACGGGAGGTATAACTCAAAAGCACCGCATCAGCATCTCCGATACGGGCAATGATTTCATCATCATTCGCGGGTATGTCAGGATACATCACCACCTGACCGGCAAATGAATACAACGCTTTTTCGGCCGACGGAACCAGACTGACCGGCTCTATAGCTACAAGTTTCTGAAACATCGTTTTTTTATTTTAGATTATTCGCGGTTAAGATAACCAATTGAAGAATAAACACTTTGCATAATTTGGGGAATTGAGAGATAACAATTTGGTAACTGTGCGCATTTTAGCGATTTGCAGAGTTGTATCTTCAAGTAACTCTTTCGAATACAAAAGTAACAAAATTCTCTCAGGAAACAAACTCACGACCGGTTTTTATACAATTCGACAGTAAAAAAAAACTCCGTTATTCGATAATCTTCCTTTTGACAGAGGACAGCTTTCCTAAGTCATGCGGAGTAAATTGTATAAAGCAAAAGGATCCCTGCAATTTGACAGTAGGGACCCTTTTTGCAAGTTGGGCGGAGATATATTTTGTAATCTGCCAATGGCAGAGCGTTTTTAATCGACTACTAATTAAGATATAATCTTTTTACGACAACATATGTCGTCTACCGCATCAGGCATAAAATTGGATTTCCCAAAATAAATCAGACCGCCTCGAAGTTCAACTTCGGGAAAGGCGCGGATTACGGTGGCGTGATGCTGACGCTCTTCCATTTCATGGGGGAACCGTTTTCCCCCACAGTCCATTCGTTGTAGGCTGTGGCTGTGGGGACGGCAGTGCCACCATACTGCTTGTCGGCGTTCAGCACGAGGTCGCACTTGGCGGGATCGAATGCGTTATCTCCGGTATGACCGTCTCTGTTGTGAAAAACGGCGGTGTGCTCTATACTGGTGGTACCATCACTTATGCTAACGAAATCTCCGGCTGCGGTGGCTTCTATCCGGGTGAGAGCTTTGCAGCCCGTTACGATATAATTGCCGAACTGGGTACACTTCGGTATTTTGAGCGTTTCGAGGCCCGTGCATCCGTAGAAAGCCTCCTGGCCTATCGCAGTCACATTATCCAAAGCGAGCGTCTCCAATGAAGTGCATCCCCAGAATGCGTTTAGATTAATCCAGGTAACCTGCGAAAGATTCACCGTAGTCAGCGCAGCGCAACCTGAAAAAGCACCAGTTCCGATTACCTTCATATCATCGGGCAGCGTCACCTCCTGCAAGGCGGTGCAATTCGCAAAGGCGAGTTCGGGCAGAGTTGGCGTTGTACCCCAGTCCGTCACTCCGGTGAGGTCGCATTTCGTAATTTTTTTATTATTGATAAATGTACCCCAGTTACCGCCAATTCCTGTTTTGGAAAGTTCGCCCGTCAGCTTGAGGTCGGTGAAGCCTGCGGCGACGGCGGCACGGATGGTTAGCTGCGCTTCGTCGGCAGTCATGGAGGTCATGTCGATGTTGCCGGAAGTGGGGGGTGTGAAATTCTTCCGGCGCAGCTTGATTTGATGTTCCGCCGCCGGGTCGAGGTAAAGCTCGAAGTTGTCGGCGTACTTCTGAAACGGCTCTCCATAGAGGCTGACCATTGACTCCGGATTCACTTTCAGACGGTCGCAGTCCGCCTGCGTCAGTTGGTAACCGCCGGCACCTTGGGCGATGGAGGTTACACCGGTCATGGTGAAAAGGAGATGCACATCACCCGTGAGCTTTCGGAACGGAGATAAGGGGATGGGAGGCGGCCGAGTAAAAATCGCAGTTTAGGTCTATGTAAGCCCCGGCAGCGGTCTTTCCCCCGTTCAGCACGAGGGTGGCGCCCTCCTGGACGATTACACAGCACGAACTGCTGACTGCCGTGCAAGACAATTCGAAGCCCTCACCCAGTTCCAATACCGCTTTCTCGCCGACAGCCACAATCATGTCTCCATATTGCCCATTCATTGTCAATGCCACGTCTTTGCCCAGCGTAATCCTGCCGTTGATAACACATACCGCAGATTTTATATCTTGCTGGACCAGATTGATATTGGTGAGTTCGATATAAACGGCATCGGCATCGGGCTGAAATTGCCGAGGAAGTGGTAGTTGTTGCCGTCTTCCCAAGTCATGGTGTGGCCGCCGCCGTCTATCTTGAAGTGGCCGCTGCCGTTCATGGGAGGGGTGGTATAGTCACCTCCGCGGGTATCGTGATGTTGCCGCCCAGCGTGACGAGTGTCGGAGCGTCGGCCGAGGTGCCGCCCGTCTGCAGGGCGTCGAGCAGGGCGTCGTAGGTGGTGACGGTGATACCTTCCGGCACGGGCTCCGTTACCGGATCGTCCTTGCTGCACGAAGCAAAGACTACTGTTGCACATAGCACTAACAAAGAACAAATCTTTTTCATGTTGTTTTATATTTGATTAATATTCATGGGAAAACAAAAAAGCGCAGAGCGGTTTATGCCCTACGCAGCAAAAATATAATGAAAATTTTGGATGATTGGTGCACGTTTACGCATATCTGACGTCGAAACGTGCAACACAAGTGTTTTTTTGTGGGTTTATTGTATGTTTAAACAAGCTGTATCACCCAATATACAACAGCTTGGAGGTGTTATCTATTTTTGTACTCGGTAAAAGATCCCCCTGTTATCTCCCGGAAGATTTTACAGAAATGGCTTTTGTGGGCAAAACCCGAAAGCTCGGCAATTCTCTCCATTGTATAATCCGGATGTTTCGCCATTTGCTCTGTGGCGTATTCTACCCGTTTATTGTTCACCCAACGTTTGAAACTCACCCCGTAAGTCGAATTGATGAATACAGATAGTTTCCGTTCCGGGATATGCAGAGCCTCGGCATAGTCGCCCAGCACAACACCCTGCTGGAGATACAATAATAGTTTTGCCATTTCATCTTCCAGTTCCCTGTCTCCTTCACTCTCCTTTGTCGGCTGCGATTCTTCCTTCTCCTCTATCGCGGGCAAAGCCTCATAGTAAAGTTTGTATTGGTAGTTGATATACCTCACTCCAAAGTTAAAGTAGTACACTGTAACCACCACCGTAATTATTCCGTCGAATAACGGGGCAGGGAATATACTGAACACCAGAACGGCAATGCCGATACAGGCAGCCTCGTAGAACAGTCTCGAAGCCCACCGGAATTCATATTTGTCGGTGTCGGAGAAATAGTTCTCAATCTTGGCCATATAATTCCGTTGCTCACGCCGGAATAAACGGACGTAAATCACGATCTGCGTCAGATAAGTAGCCGCAAATACAGTTCTTAACAAAAGAACCGGATTCGTGATATTCGCTATATACTCATCCACCGAATAGATCCTCACATCAGGAAATAGAAGTATCGTTAATAGATAGAGTCCCACAAAAAACAATGTCGGGCAGAGGTGTCGCAAAATATTTCGCCGGCAAACGTATGGTGAATGAAAAAGTATCAGTACGATAAAAGTAAAAAGCGCCGCCTGCAACTGTGCCGCAACGAGCACAGGCATTGCAAATATTTCGGCAACGCTCTCCTGTACCCTGTTGTAAAGGATAAGCGCATTGCACAGAGCCACGATAATCGATGCAATACCCAGGAATCGTTTGGCATTGCGGTAGTGCGGGTTTATCAGCTGTGGGGCTGTTTGAATCAACAGCAGAGCCATCCCCATCGTCAGACAACCGAAGATATTGAAGTAGTATATGATATCCAACATATTATAGTCTGTGTTATCGGTCAAACAACATTCGGACGAGAAATCCACTGTAAGGCTGTTTCATAGACACCTCATCACCGTTTTACCTGTATTCACAGCCAAAGGTACTGTATTTTTTTAGCCATACATCATACTTATACCACATTTTGCACTGATTCAATCCATTCGGGTAGATACTACCTCTTCATTTCTCTGTTCTGTTCCCAATCTCCAATCTTGTACGACAAGGTTTCCATCGATATTCCGTTAGATTTCACTACTCGCCATCCGGTTCCTTTCGTGGCGGTGCAATGAAATGCATCTGATTACCCCGTCCCTCTCGCTTGATAATGCCTTCGGCTGCAAAAGATTTAAGATCGTCCAATGCAGTATTCTTCAGGCGTCCTGTAAGTTGCGTATAAGTGGCTCTTGTGATGAAGCCATGCTCTCCGATATATTGCAGGACGAGTTTCTCCAGATTGTTTCTGTCCCACTTACGCGAAGTGTTGAAATCGACACACTTTCTACGCTCCAAATCTCCGCGAATACCCACACGCATACTCTTGGAAGCACGGAAATTCACCCCGTTGAAAGCTACGGATTCAGAACGAATATCATTCTTATTTGCTACCAATCGGGAAGCTTTCACTTTGGCTGAAAAGAAGCCGAACTCTCCCAATTCGACGCGGTATCCTTCACCTAGATATTGCAATACATCGTCTTTCAGTTCCATCAGGATACCTTCTATCACTCCTTCCTTAAATCCGGTTCTCTTAGCAACACCACGGATCAATCGTTCTGCCGGAATCGTTCCACTGTAGACAATGTCGGCATACATTGTTTCCGTTTCTCCTTCCTTAGTAGTCAAGGCAGGCTTCTTCTTTAAATTGTAAAAGGCCATAATCTTATTGTTATATTTAAGATTTTTCAGTGCAGAGAATAAAGATTTTCAGTGCAGAGATTTATCATTGTTTATGCACTCGGATAGTTGTCCGATTGTAACGGGACAATAGTCACTTTGTAAACAGCCTAATGTCACCTTATAAGGTGATATTTATCACTGCATAAGGTGACCACCTGTCTTTACAAGGGTAAAAAACAGTAAAGATACAAAATTAATTAGCGGAAAGCAAGAGACGGCACAATAAAGCTCAATATATGATTGTAATATGATTGCAAAATAAAATTCATCTGCCAACTACCGGACATCGGTTTCTCTTTATTTATTCACATAGATTTGTTGATTTCTAAATTATTTCAGTACATTTGCCCGACCTACTTCTATTGCAGAAGGATGAAAATAGACGAAATACAGTGCATAAAAGAACTACGCAACGGCTCCTACCAGGCTTTTACACAGATTTATGAAGCCTATGCCGACCGACTTTACAGCTTTGTTCTTAAACAACTAAAAAATCGTTCCCTGACACAGGATATTGTTCAGGATACCTTTTTACGCCTATGGGACAACCGTAACCAGTTGAATAGCTTCGGCAATCTGCAAGCCTTTATTTTCACTATTGCCAAACATCAGGTAATCGATTATTTCCGCAAACAAGTCAACGAACTGCAATTCGAAGACTTCATGGAGTATTGCGAGAACCAGGCAACTGACGTATCGCCGGAAGATATCTTATTGTACGACGAATTCCTGCAACAACTTCAACAATCGAAGAAAGTTCTGTCACAACGGGAACACGAGATTTATGAATTAAGCAGGGAGAAACATATCCCCATCAAGCAAATAGCCGAACAACTGGATCTCTCCGAACAAACGGTGAAAAACTATCTGACTTCCGCCCTGAAGATTCTTCGCAGCGAAATGATGAAATATAATATTCTCTTTATTTTCTTCCTGTAACAAGAATAACACTTTCAGTAGGAATAATTAAAACTCCACAAAACTCTACAAACACCTACTATTCCTAACTTTTTCTATGCTCTACAACATAAAAAAAGTCTAGTACTCCCTTTATGTATTTACGTATAACCTATAGAAACACCAATAATATGAGTCCACAATTTAAAAAGTTATATTGCCAGTACATCGAAAAAGGAATCACCTCTTCCGATATTGGAAAGTTCAGAAATGAACTCAACAACATACCTGACGAAGAGTTATGGAATACCATGATAGATATGGAAAACGACACAGTAGAGATAAAGATGCCTCCTATGATGAAAAAGCAAATTCGAAAGGAACTACAACAAATCATTTGGAGACGCCGTTGGCTGCAATATATGAAATATGCTGCCATTATCGCTATCATCCTATCATCCTCTTTTGGACTTTATACATGGATGAATAACCCGGAAAGTCAAATGGTTGCTGTAACAGTTAGAGCTGGCAGTAAAGCAGAAATGGCTCTCCCTGATGGTACATTTGTACATCTAAATGCGGCTACAAACCTGGAATATGATGTAAACAACTCCAAGCAACGCCTCGTCAAACTATCAGGAGAAGCCTTTTTCGATGTTGCCAAGAATCCCGATTGCCCATTCAAGGTAATAATCAACGATCTGCAAATTGAAGTAGTAGGAACTTCATTCAATGTAAAGACCTATAAAAAAGACATTGTAGAAACGTCTTTACTTAGCGGACGAATCAGAATATCAGGTGGTTCACTTCCCCATGAATATACGCTTTCAACTGGACAAAAGGCAACCTATTCCGCTATGGACAGAACACTACGAATAAGCAAAGCGGATGCCCATGTTGAAGCCGGATGGAGAGATAATTACCTCATCTTTGAATCCACACCATTAATTGATGTAATAGCCCAGATAGAACGATGGTATGGGGTGGAAATCAGATTGCATCATAAGCAAATCGCACAAGATTTACTATCGGGATCTTTCCGAAACGAAAGTATACAGAATGTCATAAGATCCTTAAGCATACAATACGGATTTAAGTACGAGATACATAAAGATATAATAACTATTTACTAATTTAAAAGAAAGGAGCTTATGGAAAACACATAGTAGTTAAAATCAAAAAAGAACAACCAAAGAATCGCCCAATCCTTTGGTTGTATGGAAGTCGATAAAATTTTATACATCAAAACATTATCAACTATGAATATCACAAAGTTAACATTTTTATTGAGAAGGAAACTGCGGAACAGCCTTATTTTTAGAAACTTTACCATTTTATCCGCTGCTATAATTTTATTCCCTTCGGGAGTGTTTGCCCAAGAAGAAAATGTGTCCATTCATATCAAAAATGGCACGGTAAAAACTTTCATGAAACAAGTAGAACAGCAAACGAGATATACTTTTGTATACCGGAATCATGTTCTTAACGATCAGACTAAAGTGACAATTAGCTGCACAAAGAAACCTATCAGCGAAGCGCTCTCACAGGTATTTACTCCTTTGAATATATCTTATTCATTTACCAACAACACCATCGTATTGGTAAAGCAGGAGACAGAACAAAGAAGTAATGAAAAGAGAGCGATTAAAGGAACCGTACTAGATGAAAGTGGAATTCCTATTATTGGCGCCAATGTCATGCAAGGAAAAGGAACCGGAGTCATTACAGATATTAACGGAAACTTTACCATTGTAGCAGATCCTAACCAACCACTAACAGTATCTTATATTGGATTTGACTCACAACAAGTGAAAGCCGGCAATAAAAACAATCTGAAAATATATTTGAAAGAAAGCAGCATTGCATTAAATGAGATAGTTGTAGTCGGCTATGGCTCCCAGTCCGAAAAACTAGTAACCACTTCTATCAGTAGCCTGAAAGTGGATGATCTGGATCAAGGCAGTGACTACAATGTAGCCAAGATGCTGCAAGGTCGTACTCCTGGTGTAAATGTAGCCTCTGCCAGCGGTACCCCCGGTGAACAACCGAGTGTACGGGTACGCGGTATTGCATCCATCACAGGTAACAGCACCCCATTGTATGTGGTCGATGGAGTTCCCAGTGAATCAATGCCTATGCTAAACCCCAACGACATCGAACGCATGGACGTATTGAAAGATGCTTCAGCTGCTGCCATCTATGGTTCGCGAGCTAACAACGGTGTTGTCATCATCACCACAAAATCGGGAAACACCAACAGTAAAACACGCGTAAATGCCAGTGTACGCCACAGCCTTGGATGGATTGCCAACGATATACCAATGGCAAATGTAGCAGAATATACTCGTACTATGCAAGCAGCCGTAGATAATTGGAATGTGCAGAAGAAGGACACAAAATCATTCTTTATCCCCGACCGGATTACCGAAACAGACTGGCTCGGACTCATTCAACGTGATATAGCACACTCTACTACGGCATCTATCAATCTCTCGGGAGGTAATGAGAAAACCACCTTTTTCACCTCTGTGGGATTTAACGACCAACAAGGTATCATCCGTACCAGCGGATTCCAGCAAACCAACCTAAGGGCAAAATTTACTCATCAGCTGAATAAATGGTTTAAACTGAATCTGAATCTCACAGGATCTTACAGCCGTTTCGATAAAGTGGAAGAGTCATCTACCAGTTTGAAAGTGATTCGTACTGCCCGTGAAGAACAACCATGGATTGGAGCTTATCGGGAAGATGGAGGCTATACAGTGATGTCAACAGAATTATGTCGTCATAATCCCGTTATGCTGATTAATGAAGAAGACTGGACTGTACATAAGAAACAAGGAGTAGCTGCCCTTAGTTTTGATATTACTCCTATCAAAGGACTCAAATACACCCCCTCATTCAGCATATACGGTATTCTTGATGAAGAAAAGAAAACAATTTCAGAGAAACATGACGCACGTTCCAAAAATGCAGGATGGGGCGCACTTAGCGAACAGAAAAATGTAAGTTACCGATATGTTATAGACAACGTAATTTCGTATGAAAATAGTTGGGATAAACTAACTTATTCAGCAATGCTTGGTCACTCATACGAAGAGTATAATTATGAAACTTTTGGGGCTTATAGTGATAATTACGCAAACGGTGCTTATCCTTCTTCCAGCTTCGGTCTGATAAATTCCGGTTCTAACATCTACGCAGGTAGTATCGGATATAATGCATATGCACTCGAATCTTATTTCGGACGTGCCGCCCTGAATTGGATAATCGCTATATCTTAAATGTAACGATGCGTCGTGACGGTTCTTCACGTTTCTCAAAAGATAAACGTTATGGAACATTTCCTTCTGCTTCTTTCGCGTGGCGGATTATCAACGAACCTTTTTTCCCTAATGGCACGCCACTGAATGACTTAAAGCTACGAGCCAGTTGGGGTAAGACTGGCAGTATGGATGGTATCAGTAACTGGGCAGCTATGTCATTAGTAACTTCGGGAGGAAATTCCTATAATGGTTCATCCGGTTTTAAAATCGGAGCAGATGCTGCGGATCTTATCTGGGAGAAAGCTAATCAGGTGAATGTCGGAATCAACGCAGAGCTATTCAACGGACGACTGGCGCTATCTGTAGACGGATACTATCAAAAGACAAGCGGATTACTTTATAATATCAGTACACTTGCTACAACAGGATATACTACCCGGACAGCCAATATCGGATCGCTGGAGAACAAAGGATTGGAAGTGATGGTGAGCGGTAAAATATTCGATGGTCCTTTTAAATGGGAGCTTGCTACTAACCTCTCCTATACAAAAAACAAACTATTGTCATTGGATGGAGTACTTGATATGAAAATCAACGGTGGTGGTGCCAATACCGGTAAAGTAATGCATGCTTTAATGGTAGGTAAACCGGTTAGTGCTTTCTATATGTTGCGTCAGGATGGTATTTATCAAACCGACCAGGAAGTACCAAGCAAACTCTACGCAAAAGGAGTACGTGCCGGTGATTGTAAGTACTTTGACTACAACAATGACGGAGACATCACAGACGATGACCGCATGTATGTAGGAAAGGTTACACCTGACATTTATGGTGGTATCACTTCGACTATGAACTGGAGAAACTTCGACTTATCCATTTTCTGCCAATTTGCAGCCGGAGGTAAAATCCTGTCAGCATGGAAAGGCTGCGGGGGAACAGAAGGTACGGAACATCTCGGCTTGGCGTCCAGCAGTATCAAAGGTTACAAAAATGGCACACTGGTCGATTCGGAACAATTCTATAACATATCAAAATATGCCGCCAACCATTACTGGAGGGGAGAAGGAACTAGCAACACTGTTCCACGCCCTACTTTGGCAGGCACGTTCACCGGCGGTTTCGGAAACAATCTTGTTTCTACCCGCTATCTGGAAGATGCTTCTTATTTCAAATTCAAAACCATCACATTGGGATATAGCCTTCCTCATTCTCTGTTGTCAAAAATACATGTAACGGGAGCTCGCATCTTTGTTTCTCTCGACAACTTTTTTACACTGACCAAATATTCCGGATATGATCCGGAATTCTCATACGAAAGTAATCCGACAGGCAACAGCTACGGAGCAGATTTCGGAGAACAAGCCACATTAAAGAGTTTTATCATAGGTGCAAGCATTAACTTCTAAAACTAACGATATGAAAAATATAAAACTATTATTCACTCTGGTTTTAATGACCATAACTGTACTCGGCACGAGCTGTTCTGACTGGCTGGACGACATCAGCCCCCGACATGCAATTCCTCAATCAGCCTTGACGGATGATGATCTCGAAAAGCTATTAAATGGAGTATACGCCACTATGGAAAATTATACATTCACTTTCTGGTGGTTGGATGATATACAAGGGGAAAATTTCAAAGCAGGTCCTGGAGGAGGTCAAATTACAGACCATGTGAAATGTCTCCCTCGTATACCAATCAGGCAATTAACATTCTCTCCTTTTGGAGAAACTCATTTACAACATTGCATCAGGTCAATTTTCTCGTAGAAACTTATGAAGCTTCCGAAAATAAAGAAAGTGCTCTCATGAAAAAAGTAGGTGGTGTCTCTTACTATTTCCGTGCATTTATTTATTATCGTCTGGCCTCTCATTATGGAAATGTCCCCATCCTGCGTAAACGTTCAAAAGAGGTGGTTCCTATCTCTCCGGAAGCTGAAGTATGGACATTCATCGAAGAGGATTTGGGTAAAGCTATCCGCTTACTGTCAAAAGCAGATTCCAAATGGTACGTATCTTCTGACGCAGCAAATGCACTTGCTGCACGTGTAGCTCTTTTCCAGAACAAGATGACGGATGCTGCAAACTATGCAGAAGCAGTATTAGCTAATTCCAGTTTCTCGCTCGCATCCACCGCTATGGATTTCTCTAAAAATTGGGTTGCAGGAAGTTCAAGTCCGGAAATTATATTTGCCTATGTTAATAATTCAAGAGCATCCAGTCCTCTAAACTTCACATTATACGTTAATGACACGGACGGTTCATGGAATTATGCTCCATCTGATTGGTGTTATAATAGTCTTTTTGCTGATGATAATACTCTTTCACGCAAAGGAGACGTACGGTTAAAAGCCACATTCACCAGCCAAGATGCCAACCGCGTAATCAAATATCCGAATGGAACTTATCAATTGGCGGAAACGTCAGATTATACCTGCACACCGGTAGTAATCTCCCGTATTTCAGAAATGTATCTGATAAAAGCCGAAGCTCTACGGAAAAACGAACGGAGCCGCCGCATTAGTGGAATATATGAAAAAAAGATATACTACCGCTCCAAGTGAAGCAGCAATCAAAGCTCTATCGGACAAAGAATATCAGACATTGATCTTGGACGAACGCCGTCGTGAATTTTATGCTGAAGGCATGCGCTGGCAGGACATCAAACGTACAAATCGCTTAGAATTGCTAGAAACACTTGATGGTCGTACTTATCTGATGTATTATCCGATTCCTCAAGATGAGATTGACATGGCCGGTACGGTAGCCTACCCACAAAATCCCGGATATGCGGGATATACAGGAAATTAATAACAAAACCTTAAATGATTATTATGTGTATGACAACTATTAAAAATAAAGTACGGATATGTCCGTTCATATATATTGTTTGTCTTTTATTATTTGCCGCATGCAGCAACGAAGACAATGCCGGGAAAGACATTCCTTCCGCAACTTTCTCAATCGCTCCCGAAAGAGGGCAAATAGAAGGTGAAATACAATTCACTAACGCATCTTATGGAGGTAGTGGCAACTTTACTTATGTATGGGATTTCGGGGACGGAACGACTTCTACCGAAGAAAGCCCGAAGCACATGTACAATGAGAAAGGTATATTTGTTGTTAGTTTGACCATAACCGACAGCAGTGGAAGATCGAACCTCTACCGGAAAACAATTGAAATTACCGATAAAGTAGTAGAAAAAGGAGACCTCACATTACTATGGACCTCCTCCACTCATTTAGCCAAGTTAGTTTCCAATTCCGCCGCTCTTTCTCCTGATGAAAAACGGTTTACATCAATAGTAATGACCACATATTACATAGTTATGATGTAACTTCAGGTATTGAAAAATGGTCATTCGACATGACTGATCCATCTTGGGGAGCGCAGGCAACAGGAGGCTCAAACATGACACCGTCTGTAGATACGGATGGTACAATCTACATTGGCACAGGTGACGGAAGCAATGGTAAACTATTTGCTATCAATCCTGATGGAAATAAGAAATGGATTACTTTCAATGATCCGACTACCGGTTTTTGGAATAAAGGCAACGCCGCCAATGCCAAATGCGTAGTGTGTCACCAGCATTTGATGATAAATATGTATACTGTGGTAATGGGGGAAGCACCGGTTCAATGATTGCGGTAGACAAAACAACAGGAAACCGTGTTAGCTATTTAACTAACGCAGATGGTACCAGCGGTCCTGCCGGAGGTGTTTATGCAGGTCCTGTTATCTCCAAACAAGGAATGATGTATATCATGTGTACCAACTACGGAATGTTTGGTGTAGCAAAAGCTACTATGGCTAAAGATGACAATACTTTCAGCCCATGGGCATGGAGAGCATTTGACAGTGGTTTGAACAGCGGCTGTCATGCATCAATGGCCATAGACAATGAAGGAAATGTATATGGCATGATTTATACATCTGATCTGACTACTACCATCTATTCCGTTGCCAGTGACGGTAGCGTACGTTGGACTACCCCTATTGAGAATACCGGCAAACAAGATCAGGGAGGAGTCGTTATCGGCACAGATGGCACTGTATATGCCTCATTGAAAAGTCAGGGAGATATGCCTGGCGGAATTGTTGCATTGTCAGCAGGTGGAACTATCAAATGGCAATATGAGATATCAGAAAGTGTCAGCAGTACTCCTGTTATTGATAAGGATGGACATATCTTGTTCGGTACGGAACGTGGTAATTTCTATATCCTTGACGCAAATGGTACCGACGCTATTGCCGTACTTGATGTGGCCGGAGCAATTGCTAACAGTGAAAGTGCTTATGCATCCGAATGGGCTGCAACACAAGGCAAATTCTGGAGTTCACCGGTAGTGGATGCAGACGGGACTATCTATGTGGCCATTACTAACACTCAAGATGAATCGAAAAGTTTATTAGTGGCCCTGTCATCCAAATATGTGAAAGGATTACCAACAACAGGCTGGCCGATGCGTGCAAAAGACGCTCAACACACTGCTACAGTAAAATAATTCAAATCAAACAGGATAGGTTATTTCGATAACCTATCTACATTATCTAATAAATAAAATA
>ENA-OQIG01000168-OQIG01000168.1-human-gut-metagenome-genome-assembly--contig:-NODE-168-length-37839-cov-3.896929_pt1 | contig 37839 bp, 41 predicted proteins | sample MGYA00242576_ERZ504741 | MGnify/ENA primary metagenome ERZ504741 (study PRJEB26092, sample SAMD00036436) | human gut metagenome | host: Homo sapiens | study: EMG produced TPA metagenomics assembly of... | reverse complement strand
TAAAATAAAATTATAATTTATTTTTTAAATACTGTAAAATAAAAAAATACTAATTATATTTTAACTTATGTCAATATATTTCTCTCATAGATTTGTACAGAATGGCATTGATATGTTGCTCTTCATAAATAATTAATTGATGGGTAGCCTCTGCAAGATCAGACTTCATGTAATATAGAGAAGTACGCCTAGTTAATCTTTCTTCAACAATCCGTTCTAACTCCTCACCTATATTATCAGAAGGTCGATATCCATAACACGTGGTATGACGGCTCCGGAAGCAGCAGATTCTCCTTCCTGCCCCTGCAAATAATTGTATTGGGACAGCGTATAGTCCATCAACTGCTCATATGCGAGAAGCCATCGCTTCCGCCAAAGGAATATAGTAAAGAATATCTTTGATAAAAGAACTATATTCAGTCTGTATCCAACGTACCAATTGCATATATTTTTGCTCTTCCGGTAAAAGGTGGGAGGAAGTGAAAGAAAAGGATGCAGCAACCATCTGATATTTGAGGCTTTTATTGATCTCGCTTAAGACCTCTTTAGCATATGCATAATTCTTCATGGATATCGATGAAACGATGGTATTCAACACATATAGATCAATGGATTTCAGATTCTCAGCCAATTCTTGTTTAAAACCGGAAACCAATCTTGTTGCTAAGTATAGATGATGGTATCCAACTGCAAAAGTTTCAGGTCATGGTGGAGTACACCGGTTTGACGGAGTGTCTTGTTTAAAATCAAGATTGAAATAACTCCGCCAATGATTCCTCCGATGTAACTACCTCCGAAACCAATCCAGGTAGACACATCATCCGCACCCCGCATCAGGGTCAACGGATTCAGTCTGATCAATGCCCAATTGACCGGAAGAGGAAGTACAAAAATCAGCCAAGCAAAATAAGAAGGTCTTTCTTACCCAAAGTGAAATTGTCTCTCTGCATAGATACTTACTTTTAAAAAACGGTGATCAGTTGTTCCGGTGATTCGCCTTCCAGAAAGTGCCAATGATCTGTCAGTAATCACAGGACAGAAGCATTCGGATAATATTTGTTCCACAATCTCTCGCAATTGTCATATTCAGTCCGGAATATACGGTAGTTTTCCTCTGTCCATACCTCTTCGGGAGACAATCCGGCCTGTTGATGTTGTCCATATCTCCATAAGCAGAGACCATAATAGATTTCATCGCCAGATTTTTCAATTCATTGATCTTGGCCAGCAAGGTCAATCCATCCATCTCGGGCATATTAATATCGCTCAGGATAATATCGAAATCAAGAGTTTCCAGAAGTTTCTGTAAAGTCTCCAACCCATTATGGGCAAAGGCAAACTTGTATTCACCTTTTCATATCTGTCGCCTGAAGTACTGGGTGAGCAATACCCCTAAATCGCGTTCATCATCTACACTTAATATTTTTACAGCCATATCTGTGATTATTTATAAATTTCAATTTTCTATTCAGACTTTTATGACGGCAAAAATAAAGAGTACCCGGCCCGGTTACAATTTTATATTTTAAACCGAAAGAATGTTTTTCCGAATGAATACTATTTTCTTATAAATATACAGAGCCGCGTGCCTTGTCCTCAAGGGGAGCAATCAAAAGACTGACTCCCCCTTTTAAAAGGAACTATAGCATATTCGAAATTTATATTTTTAGGTTTGGGCTTTTCTTTTCACTTTTGCTATCGTAAGCTTACAAAGAATAAATAAAAACAGGCGGAACCGAAAAAGCCGGAAATAGAGTAGGAAAAAATAATAAGAAATATATTATGGATAAGAAATTATTACCTTATTTTGAGAATGTTAATGATGGAGGAGAACAACGCAAATATCTAAAAAAATTTGGAAATAAAGAAGCGCAAAAAGGTATTTGTCTACACTTATCAATTACTTGGCTATATCTATGGCATAACAGCACAAATAAAGCTCCGAATACGATATGGCAAGAAATGAAAACTCCCACTTTAATTCAACAAATTGCAAGCAACCAAAGAAGTTACCAACAATATTATCCGAATATTGCAAATAATGTATCTTTAGCTACTCGTAACGCCCTTCATCTAAGAGGGTCAATTTATCAGATGACAACCAGTGCACTGGCAGAATGTAACATGTTTTTGTATGTCATTAGTTTAGAAAAAGATCATAAACCAGTTGGAGTACATGCTATTGCAGCAATTGCAACAGGAGGACGTTTTTATTTGTATGACCCTAATGTTGGTGTAATGTCGGTACCTACGGCCAATATGAAAGAGTTAATAGAGAAAATCCCTTATATATGTGGTAAACGTTCTCTCAATATTAGTTATACTAATATTTATAAGATATCCCAATAAAACTGAGATCCTATAAAATCAGACAATATCCATCAATTCATCTAGAGGATTTTCACACAAGAGTCCTCTAATAAATAAAAAGGAGGTGTGAAGTGCCCCAAAAAAGTTGTACAGTAAATTATTAAACTATATTGAAAGAGTTCGGTATTGGACCGGACTCTTTCAATATAGTCTCGATTTAATTCTTTTATTATTGTAGTAATCAATATATTCGTCTAAGGCCTTTATAAAGTCTTCTGCAGATTTGAACTTTTCAGCATAGAGCAGTTCGGGTTTCATAATACCAAAAAAGTTCTCAGCCATGGCGTTGTCAAGACAATTACCTTTCCGAGACATACTTTGTAAGACATGATTCTGGGTAAGCCGCTGTCGATAACCGTAGTGTTGGTATTGCCACCCTTGATCAGAGTGTATAATTAGTCCGTCAAGATTGTCGAACTTAGCAAACGCCTTGTCAAGCATATCGTATATCTGCTCTATATTGGGGCTTCTGGAGAGGTTATAAGATATTATTTCACCATTGAACATATCCAATATGGGCGAAAGATACAACTTCTCTGAACCTATATTTATCTGCGTGACATCCGTTGCCCATTTACGATTGGGGGCTTGAGCAATAAAGTTCCTATTGATTATATTTAGAGCGATTTTGCCGATCTCGCCTTTGTACGAACGATAGCGGATCTTTCTGATTTTACTTTTAAGCCCCATATTGCCCATCAGTCTTCGTACGATTTTATGATTGATTGTAAAGCCTCGGTTTTGCATCTCGCTGTAATGCGTTGATAGCCTATAGCGACTTTATGCTCATGAAAATAGATTCTATCATATCTTTCTCCTCTGCATATTTATCGCTTGATTTTAAGCGTTTCAATGATAGTAGAATACGGAACGAGCCATGTTTCTTAATCTCAATAATAAGTTAAGAGGACATTGTAACCTTAGTCCGTCGATGCCTTCTGCCCATTCAGATGTGCCCGGGTTTTCTTTTCCTCGACTAAGGCCTTCGCTTTTTTTAGAAGCGCATTTTCTGCTCTCAGACGGATATTTTCTGCCTGGAGTTTCTCCAGTTCCGTCTGCGGTTCTTTCTTCTTGGGTCTACCCATATCTTTGGGCGGTCTGCCCCGACGTTGGGATTGGCGAAGTGCCGTGTAGCCTTATTACGGGTTAAACGTACCCAGCTCTCAAGCGCGGTGCGGCTTATACGATAATCGATTAATACATGGGACAAAAGTACACCTTTTTCTAATATTAATCGCACGCCTTTTTCCTTAAAATCAGGCATAGGCTTTAGCTTTGGCTGTTTCTTAAGGCCGTCATTTCCGTAACGCTCATAAAGCCTGCTCCATTCAAGAAGTTTATTTTCATGAAGATTGTATTCCCTTGAAAGGCTTTAATGGACTTGCCTGCATTAACTTCGCTCACTAAATAAAGCTTCCTTGCAAATATGTACTTAATCATTTAAAATAAACCCTAAAAGTATTTTGTCTAACTTTTAGGGTTCACTTCACTCTTTGGGACAGCCCCATCCTTTTATCTTACAGCTTTAGTAATAACTTTAGTCTTTCTTATCCAACGCCTCAAAACAAGAATTCTTGCTGACAAACTCAGGGACAATATCTTTCATGGCAGCTACGATCTTCATCTGATCATAGGTATAGCTTACATCAATTAATTTCTGGATTCTCTCTTTCACTTCGTCATAATCATACTCACGCACAGTGGCAATCATAATCTTTTCGTGATAAGTAGGTTTGGTCAGCTCCTTCACATTGAGCAACTCTTCGTACAGTTTCTCACCATGACGCAAACCGGTAAACTCAATTTTCACATCCGTACGTCCCGAAAGACTGATCATCCGTTTTGCCAGATCGACAATCTTAACCGGTTTACCCATATCGAAGATGTAGATTTCCCCACCATTACCCATACTTCCTGCTTCCAATACCAGACGACAAGCCTCCGGAATGGTCATGAAATAACGGATTATTTCGGGATGGGTCACTGTGACAGGTCCTCCACGCTGAATCTGATCGCGGAAACGGGGAATAACCGAACCGTTAGATCCTAATACATTACCGAAACGAGTGGTGATGAACTGTACCGAACGTGTGCCTTCCTTCTGTAATTTCTTGGCTAAGGACTGTACATAGATCTCACAAATACGCTTTGAACAACCCATAACATTTGTCGGATTAACGGCTTTATCCGTAGAAATCATTACGAATTTCTCTGAACCAAATTTAACAGCCAGATCGGCAAGCGTACGTGTACCCGATACATTAATCTGAATAGACTCCGAAACATTGTCTTCCATCATCGGCACATGCTTATAGGCAGCTGCATGGAATATATACTGAGGTTTGTATTCACGGAAAATGGCTCCATACGAGTTGCGTTCGAAATATCAGCTACAATCGTTTCAGCATCAATGTCACGCCAACGATCCTGCAATTCCAGACGAATGTCATGCAACGGAGTTTCAGCCTGATCAATCAGGATCAACTTATATGGATTGAAAGAAGCGACCTGTCGCATGATTTCGCTACCAATAGAACCGGCGGCTCCTGTAATCATTACACGTTTACCTTCCAGGTGAGAAGCTATCTTATGGATGTCCACCTCAATCGGTTCGCGTTGCAAAAGGTCCTCAATCTGTATTTCCTTCAACTGAGTTTTATTCAGTGCCTGCCCACCCCATTCACTCAAAGGGGGAGCAGTAAGCAACTTCACGTTATTGGAAAGCAGAGTATCAATCATATCTGATTTCTTCAGCTTTTCCATCTTAGCCGGAGAAACAATGATGGTATGCACATCACGGTCATTCATGTTTTCAATCAATGCTTCATCATTCGGGAAAACTTTCGCCCCCATCATCACCTTACCAATCAGTTCGGTTCATCGGCAATGAAACCACGAAGACGATAATGATTACGCAAATTGACACGCAGGATTTGGCGATGTTTACTCCGGCTTCTTTAGCACCATAAATAAAGACGTTGGTCGTGTGGCTACCGTCAAAATTGAGTACCTCGAAGAACATTTTGACCACAATACGCGAACAGGCCATCATAGCAAAATTGATCACATATGCCATAAACAGTACACTGATGGCACCAATCCGAATGCCAGGTAAGCATCCAGCAGAAGACTCAGAATCATCAATACCCCATAAGAGACCGTAAGCGACACAAATATGCGCATAATGTCTACAAACGAAGAAAAGCGAAGCACATTTGAATAGGTACGGAATACCCGGAAGAAGATTAAGTTAGCCACTACCGTCCAAAGAATGGTCTTATCTATTGTCGACGAATCCAAGAAAATGCTGCGAAAATCGTAACGAAGCGAGTAAGCGAGCAAGCAGGATGCGACGATAATAAATATATCAATCAATAGAATAGTCCAAATGGGCAGTACCTTCGCAGAAAGATACCGATGAAAAAAATTCTGTTTCATTTGTTTTACAGTTTTTGTTTTAGGCGGTGCAAAGATACACTATTTTCACTAACACGTGCGTTTTTATTTGACAAAATAAAGTTTTTAACACAATAAAAGTAGAATAACAGTGCAAAAAGGGGGTGGAATCCTTCTCTTCCACCCCCTTCAAGATATAGATATCACATCAGGTTACTTGCCAATTCGCTCAATTCACTACGTTCGCCTTTCACCAAGTTGACATGCGCAAAGAGGTTCTGATCTTTCATGCGATCGATCATGTACACCAAGCCATTGGACTGACTATCCAGATAAGGTTGGTCGATCTGCTGAATATCTCCGGTAAATACCATCTTGGTACCTTCTCCGGCACGGGTGATAATGGTTTTAATCTCGTGTGGAGTCAAATTTTGTGCTTCATCGATGATACAATAGGTCTCGCTCAGGCTTCGTCCGCGAATGAATGCCAATGCCTCGATAACCAGTTGCTCACTCTTCTGCATATCTTCCAGCCGCTTCACTTCGGTAGAGTTAGAAGCAAATTGTCGTTTGATCACATTCAGGTTGTCGAACAGAGGTTGCATGTAAGGAGCTACCTTTTCTGTTGCATCTCCCGGAAGGAATCCTAAATCTTTATTGGAAAGAGCCACGATAGGACGGGCCAACAGGATCTGCTTGTATTCCGTGAGTTTACCCAAGGCTGCCGCCAGTGCAAGCAAGGTTTTACCTGTTCCGGCTTTACCTGTCAAGGCCACCAGCTTGATATCCGGATCGTTCAGAATTTCGAAAGCAAAACTCTGTTCCGCATTGCGAGGTTCGATACCGTAATTCTTGGTTTTATTCACCCGGCAGACCGTATGTGTAAAAGGATTGTAGCGGGCAAGCACACTGCTGCGATCGCTCTTCAGAATAAAACATTCGTTGGGACGGATGATGTCTTTAAAGTCAAATTCACTGATATCCAACCCCTCTCTGGACGAATAAATACGGTCGATCAGATCCGGTTCTATATTTTCGAACACCTCGTTCGACTTTTCAAAAATATCGACATTCACCACCTTATCGGTTATGTAGTCCTCACAAAGTATACCGATGGAACGGGCTTTCATCCTAAGGTTGACATCCTTGGTCACCAGAATATTTTTCATCTTCGGATATTTCCGGGCCAAATATTCGGCTACCGCCAATATCTGATGATCCGGTTTACGGGCCGGAAACGATTCATGTACCTTGGGAGCCTCCGAATCGCCAGTGACAATAAACAACTTACCCAACCCCTCACCTAAAGGAGCACCATGGGTAAACAGACTGTCGTCGGTTATCAAATCGAGTTCGCGTACAAACTCACGTGCATTGTAATTGATTTGTTCATTTCCCTTCTTGAACTTATCCAATTCTTCCAAAACAACAATCGGAAGATAAATATCATTCTCCTGAAAATTCTTCAGGCAATTGTAGTCGTGAAGAATAACATTCGTGTCGAGCACAAAATTTTTCTTTGTTCCCATGATTCTTAGATTTAAATGTTGATATTTGCAATCAAAAAGCCAATTGACCACCACTGTGATGAATTGTTGCAACTAAGATAACAAATAAAAAGGCAAACAAAGGAAGTTGCCCGTTAAATATTATAAAACATGAATTATCAGGAGACTTTAGACTACCTATACAACAGTGTTCCCATGTTTCAGCAGGTAGGAAGCAGCGCGTACAAAGAGGGACTGGAAAACACCTATGCATTAGATGAATATTTGGGACATCCCCACACAGCATTTCAAAGCATTCACATTGCAGGGACCAACGGAAAAGGTTCCTGCTCACATACATTGGCTGCCATTCTGCAATCGGCCGGATATAGGGTCGGGCTCTACACTTCGCCCCATTTAGTAGATTTCCGAGAGCGTATCCGCATCAATGGCGAGCCCATCCCGCAAGAATACATCATCCGCTTTGTGGAAGACCATCGTCTGTTTTTTGAACCTCTGCATCCTTCATTCTTTGAATTGACCACCTCAATGGCATTCCGATACTTTGCCGATCAACATATAGACGTGGCTGTCATTGAAGTCGGATTGGGAGGGCGACTGGACTGTACCAACATCATCCGTCCGGACTTAAGCATCATCACCAACATCAGTTCGATCACATGCAGTTTTTAGGTAATACGCTGGCCCAAATAGCAACGGAGAAAGCGGGTATCATCAAAAGGGGCATACCGGTCGTTGTCGGTGAGACGACAGAAGAGACCAAGCCTGTATTTTATCGGAAAGCACAAGAGATGGAGGCACCTGTCACCTTTGCAGAAGAAGAACAACGCCTAAAAGGAGCAACTAAATTCAAAACTCGCGCGGATCGAAAACCGGGACAGTATACAGATCATCAGCCGAATACCGCAGCAGAAAAAGATACAGAGTATATTACCGGCTGGATCTATGAAAATGATGCATATCCCGGGTTGGAAGGAGTATTGGGAGGCTCGTACCAACTAAAAAATACAAATACGCTACTGTCGGCTCTCCCTGTTCTGAAAAGCCTGGGCTATAAGATAGAAGATCATGACGTGAGAAACGGATTCCTGCAAGTAGATAAAATGACCGGTTTGCAAGGACGCTGGCAGAAATTGAGTGACTCTCCCACTGTCATTTGCGATACGGGACACAATGTAGCAGGGATTTCTTATATCGTGGAGCAACTGAAACAAATGAAATACAATTGCCTGCACATGGTCATCGGCATGGTGAACGACAAAGACGTAAGTGGAGTATTGTCCATACTTCCTGAAAACGCAGTGTACTATTTCACAAAAGCGAGCGTCAAAAGAGCATTACCGGAGGCTCAGTTACAACAGATCGGAGCTTCTGCCGGACTGCAAGGAAAGGCTTATCCCGATGTTCAGTCTGCCGTAAAGGCCGCACAAGAAAAAAGCCTCCCGGAAGACCTGATCTTCGTAGGAGGCAGTAGCTTTATTGTAGCCGACTTATTATCGTGCCGCGATGCACTCGATCTCGACTAAGGCATCTTTAGGCAAGGCTTTCACGGCAACAGCCGAACGAGCGGGAAATGCACCGTCAAAATAAGTTGCGTATACTCCGTTCATTCCGGCAAACAGAGACATATCCTGGAGGAAAACAGTTGTTTTTACAATGTCTGCCATTGTCAGACCGGCAGCCTCAAGGATATGTTTTATATTCTCGAGTGACTGGCGGGCTTGCGCCTCCACACCATCAGGCATCACACCCGTAGCCGCATCAATAGGAAGCTGACCAGAGACAAATACCATTCCATTAGCTTCAATAGTTTGACTGTAAGGCCGATAGCTCCCGGTGCCTTCTCACTGCAAATTACTTTTTTCATCTTATTTGATTCATTAATAATTAATATTTATAGCAAAGTTAGTATCCTGAAGATGCTAAAAGCATCCATCAAAAATACTCTTAGGTGAACAAAGATAAGAAAAATATGGAAGAGCTATGCAGTATTTGGCAAACAAACGCATTTATATATATGAATACACAAAAGAACCAGATATAACTTTAACTCAATAAGACCTAAACTTTACAGAACGGAGGAAGTCGCAATGACGCTCTCCATAAAAAGAAAGAGGCTATCGCAATGGCGACAGCCTCTTCTTTTTTAGATTTCGGGGATAGTTTATTTACAATGTTTTTTAATCAGTTCGTCTACATTGGGGTCTCCAAGCTCTTTTGCTTGGCAAAGCTTGCGCAAGCCGCTTTCTCTTGCTTTAACTGAATCTGGCAGATTCCAGCAAACGATACCCTTCAGCATATTTCGGATCGATAGCTAATGCGTCTTTCAATACTTTCTCAGCCTCTTCGTAACGGCCTACACGGAGATTTACCACAGCCTGTTCTGCACGATAAGTGAGATCTTCCGGATTAAGTTCGATCGCCTTTGCTATATCATCCAACGCACGCTGGAACTGCTTAGCTTGAAGGCAGCCTGCTCACGGTAATAATAGAACAGGTCATTGACACTACCTTTCACTGCATTGAAATAGGCATCATAATCTGCCAGTGCCAAACGATACTTCTCTACATTCATATACATCTGGGCACGTTCCAACAGGTAAGGAGCCAAATCGGAAGTTATAGGTGTCTGGCAACGGGCTATACAACTGTCCAACAAAGCAATTACTTCTTCAGGAGCAGCTTTACTCAACTCCTTCGCTTTGGCAGCGCTGAAGAAAGAGGCAGGAGATGCCAGTTCGGTCTGATTCACTTTGTCATAGCTGGCAAATGCACCTGCATAATCCTGCTTGGCAAAAAGAATATCTCCTTCCAACTGCTGGTAGACGGGTAAACTCTGAATGGCAATCGCACTCCGTACATTCTCCAGAGCCTTATCATACGTCCAGTCTTTATAAACAGTTTCGGGTTTACTCAATTGATAATTGTATATCAGCTTAGCTATGTTATAATAGGTATCGTCTTTCTTCTGTGCAACCTTCAGCGCATGTTCCAGGTCGGCAGCCGCTTTATCCATGTGGTTTTCATCCTTGTCTGCAAAAACATAGTTTCCGGCACGGCGAAGATAACCGTCGGCACTGTTCGGGAAAGTCTTTATAAAATCGTCAAGGGCGATGGCATAAGCCTCAGGTGTGGATTGTGTTGAAGCAATAAAGAGATAGACCAGAGCCTGATCTTCATCTTCGGGCAACCCCTTCTTTATACCGATAGCATTCAAGGCAGGGTCGCTCAGCGCAAGTGCACTGATATTTTGAGACATGGCGAAAGCCGCACCGGCCGCATAGCTGATAGAGGCAGTATCTTGTCCCGAGGACTTCTGTGCCACTCCAAACACTTTACCGTCCGCCGTAGTGACCGGACAACTGACCATTTTATCTTTCAATACCATGTCCAGCGTATAGTAATGATATTTATCACCACCGATATTATCTACCTTTTTCACTTTACCACGGGTCACGTTGCCGCCTTTCTGAGTGGAATAAGGCAATAAATAAACTTCAGCACCCACAGCCGGAGCAAGAGCAGCCACTTGTAAAGCCGGTACTTTCTTCACTGTAATGCCCACACGAAACTTAATGATATCATACATATCATTGGCTCCCAGAATACACTCAACAGGCATCTTTTCACCTTCTGAGTTAATGATAACAGCACGCTGGGCACCTTTAAACAGTGAATAGTCAGACAGAGCCACTCCGTCTTCGGTTACAAAGAATCCGTTACCGGTATTCTGAATTTTGTCGTCTTTATCATACGTAACGATGGAAAAAACCGATCGTTTCGCTTTCTCAACCCACTTAGGGGCTTGTGCTACACTCCATTGTGACAGGAGGCAAAGCACAAATGTGAATAGTATGCTCTTTTTCATGTATTTGAATGTTGTTTCTTTTAATTTGTACGTTGTTTCACGCCTTCATAAATCAGGATACCTGCGGCTACAGATACATTGAGTGATTCAATGCTGCCCAGCATCGGAATCTTGACCCATTCGTCGCATAGTGCAAGATTATCATAGGAAACACCGGTATCCTCAGCCCCCATAATGATACACATCGGGCCGGTATAATCTGCCTTCGTATAATCATAATCTCCTTTTTCGGTAGCAGCCACAATACGGAAGCCGCTATCTTTGAGATATTGCAAGGTTGTTTTCAGATTCTGTTCACGGCAAACCGGCAAAGTGTGCAATGCACCGGCCGAAGTCTTCATCGCATCCGCATTGACCGTAACGCTTCCTTTTGCAGGAATAATGACGGCATCTACTCCGGCACATTCGCAAGTACGGGCTATAGCACCAAAATTACGCACATCCGTAATTCCATCAAGCATGACAAAGAAAGGATTCTTACCTTCTTCGAAAAGGAAAGGCACCAAATCTTCCGTCTTCTGATACGTTACCGAAGAGATGAACGCAACCACCCCCTGATGATTCTTACGGGTGATACGGTTGATACGTTCCACCGGGACACGCTGAACAGGAATCAGCGTACCTTTCAGAGCAGTAAACAGCTCTTTTGACAAGTCACTCTGAATGTCTTTTTTCACCAAAATCTTGTCTATCTCTTTACCAGCCTGAATGGCTTCAATCACGGCACGAACGCCGAAAATCATTTCGCTTTTATCAATCATGTAATTGTCTGCATTTTAGGACATACAACTCGTTATCACTTATTGTACACCACCATATACTTATTTTATTATTTTTCTTTCTTTCAAAGATGGTTCCAGCAATGCCCTCGCATTACTCAGCGCCGCCTCCGTCAGGGTGGCACCACTCAACATGTGAGCCAGTTCCTCTACCCGTTCTTCATCGGTCAAACGACGGATATGACTGTTAGTCTCCGTATCATTATCCCGCTTATACACTTTATAATGGGCACGTCCACGGGCTGCAATCTGCGGCAAATGCGTAATACTGATTACCTGCCGGTTTTGTTCGCCCATCTCTTGCATAATATCCGCCATACGATCTGCTATCTCACCGGATACACCGGTGTCGATCTCGTCGAATACAATTGTGGGAAGTTTCACAGCTCCTGCAATCATAGCCTTAATAGATAACATAACACGAGCTATCTCACCACCCGACGCAACAGAAGACACGCTCTGCAGCGTTCCGTTTTTGTTGGCTGAGAACAAGAAATTAACAGTATCCGCGCCCTGTGGACCTAGTTCTTTTTTCAACCCCATCTCCACTTGAAAGCGGACATTGGGTATTCCCAAAGGAATCAAACGGGCAGCCATCTGTTGCTCCACTTCACGGGCAATCTCTGTACGGGCCTTTGTCAAGACAGCGGCTTGCTTCTTTACCTTATTATATTGTGCATCGCGCCGTTCCGTCAGTTTAACGATCCGGTCGTCATACGAAGTAATGGCAGCAAGTCTTGTTGCATATTGCTCCGAAAGAGCAATCAACTCTTCGACGGTCTGCACACGATGTTTTTGTTCTAAAGAGTAGATCAAGTTCAACCGGTCATTTACTTCCTCCAGTCGTAATGGATTAAATTCAATGCCTTCGCCCTGATCTGATATCTCCTGAGCTATATCTTTCAACTCGATGTAAGTGCTCTCCATCCGTTCGGCCAACTCACCGGCAGGTTGATATACTTTCTGCAGACCACTCAAAGTGCCAAGACTTTCTTTCAATACAGGCAGCAGCCTCCTTCATCTGAAGCAAGAGTTTGCCCCACCCGGTACAGTCCGGCCTTGATGTCTTCGGCGTGTGCCAATGTCTCGGCCTCTTGTTCCAACTCTTCCTGTTCTCCGGCCGTAAGATGCGCCTCCTCCAGTTGTTCCAACTGAAAACGAATATAATCCTCATCCGTCTTACTTTGTTCAGCCAGAACAATCAGTTCATCGAGTTCCTTACAGAGTTTTTTCCAATCCTGATATAAATGATGGTATACATCCAAAGCCTCTTCGTTATGGGAAAGAATATCGAGCACATTAAGCTGGAAGCCCTCCTTATTGAGCAATAGGTTCTGATGTTGAGAGTGTACATCGATCAATTGCTCACCCAGTTCTTTCATTTGTGTGAGCGAAGCAGGTGTATCGTTGATAAATGCCCTACTTTTACCGGATGACTGTACTTCACGACGAAGTATGCATTCAGCTCATACTCTAACTCGTTCTCTTCGAAAAAGGCTTCCATGTGATAGCCGATATATCGAATCGTGCTCGATAACACATTTAGAAGCGCCTTGCCGGATAGCTTTCACATCGGCACGTTGTCCGAGTAAAAGTCCGATTGCGCCCAGAATAATGGATTTTCCGGCACCGGTCTCTCCGGTGATTACAGAAAATCCGGTTTCGAAACGAATATCGAGTTTCTCAATCAGAGCATAATTCTGGATGTATAATGAACGTAACATAAATCACATTTCTTTTATCATTCTATCAATAATATCTCTGGCTACTTCCGTCTTCGATTTTAACGGATAATCGGTTCTGCCCCTGCAACTAAGAATGCTTATCTTATTGGTATCGTAACGGAATCCCGCACCAGCATCATTCAACGAATTCAGCACAATGAAATCAAAGTTCTTCCGGATCAGCTTTCCCTCGGCATTGCGCTGCTCATCATTCGTTTCAAGAGCAAAACCAATTAACTTCTGTCCCGGAGTTTTTATCTTGCCCAATGCAGCAGCAATATCGTGAGTGGGTTTAAGATGCAGCAACAACTCGTCTCCTTCCCGTTTTATCTTCTTGTCAGCAACAGCGTCCGGAGTAAAATCCGCTACCGCTGCACACAGTATTCCGGCATCGACCAAGGGGTATTGCGCCATGGCTGCTTCATACATGTCCTGAGCGGACTCCACATCAATGCGGGTAATATGTGAATGATATGTTTTCTGTTGTACCGGCCCTGCAATCAGTACCACATCGGCTCCGCGACGGGCACACTCCTCAGCCAAGGCAAACCCCATTTTACCGGAAGAATAATTACCGATGAAGCGCACCGGATCAATCTTTTCATAAGTCGGTCCGGCCGTGATCAGCACTTTTTTCCCCGCCAGTTCGCCCGTTGATGAAAAGAATTCATCAAGTACCCGGATTATATTCTCCGGTTCTTCCATACGGCCTTTTCCTACCAGATGACTGGCCAATTCACCCGAAGCCGGCTCAATGATATGATTGCCATACGAACGAAGCGTATCCAGGTTCTTTTGAGTACTGGGGTGGGCAAACATATCCAGGTCCATAGCCGGAGCAACAAAAACCGGCGCTTTAGCAGAAAGATAAGTCGTAATCAACATATTATCGGCTATGCCGTTCGCCATTTTTCCGATGGTAGAAGCCGTGGCAGGGGCTATCAACATAGCATCCGCCACAATCCCAGGTCTACATGGCTATTCCACGTACCGTCACGTTGAGCAAAGAATTCACTGATGACAGGTTTGCCGGTCAACGCAGAGAGAGTTATCGGAGTGATAAATTCTTTTCCGGCGGGAGTAATTACGACTTGTACCTCAGCTCCCTGTTTGATCAGGCCACGTATGATGTAACAAGCTTTATAGGCAGCTATGCTACCGGTAATACCGAGTATAATTTTCTTTCCGTTCAGCATAATTATTTTCCGGTTAACTCACGCAGACGAATCTTGGTCAACATGGCTTTTGTATTCAACGTGAAATCACTGTTCAGAATCCAACTGTAATATCCCGGATCTTTTTCAGTACTTCACTCACCGACTGTCCTTTGTATTTACCAAAGTTGAAAACCTCTACCCCATTGTCGTCATATACCATACGTCCTGCAAAATCCACATTCTTGTTATAGCTTGAATAATCGGCCAGGAAAGACATATCATTCTGCAACTCTTCCGGATAACGATCGAGTTGAGCCATCAGTACCTCGTACGTGGCACGGGTATCAGCTTCCGCTGTATGCGCATCTTCCAGATTACGGCCACAATAGAACTTATAAGCAGCCGTAAGGGTACGCTGTTCCATCTTATGGAAAATCACCTGTACATCGACAAATTTGCGCTTACTCATATCGATATCCACACCCGCACGCAGAAATTCTTCTGCCAACACGGGAATATCAAAACGGTTGGAATTGAAACCAGCCAGATCACAACCCTCGATATCATTGGCAATACTCTTTGCCACTTCCTTAAAAGTAGGACAATCGGCTACATCAGCATCATAAATACCGTGAACAGCAGATGATTCGGCAGGGATAGGCATTTCGGGATTGATACGGAGAGTTTTCGACTCTTCATTCCCATTGGGATACACTTTAAGATAACAGATTTCTACGATTCGGTCTGAGTTGATATTTGTCCCGGTCGTTTCCAGATCAAAAAAGACGATAGGATTCTTTAGGTTGAGTTTCATTGTTTATACGGTTTTGTTTTAATTCACTACAAAGGACACTGAGGCACAGAGTTTCAATTCAAAAAAGAATGATATCCCTGTGATCTTTGTGTCCTCTGTAATGAATCCGATTTTATTTCTGTTCCGCGATTAATCGTTCAGCATCATCGGCATCAGCAACATCAGCAAGTCTTCATTTTCTTCCTGTTCTACCGGGATAATGACACCGGCCCTTGACGGATCAGCCAATTCGATAACCACTTCGTCCGCCGAGATATTATTCAGGATATCGATCAGGAAAGTAGATTTGAAACCGATACTCATGGCTGCACCGGCATATTGGCATACCTGTGTTTCCTCTGCAGAGTAGAGAAGTCAATATCCTGAGCCGAAACCACGATCTGGTTTTCCTGCATGCGGAGTTTTATAAGGCTGCTTGCCTGCGAAGAAAAAATAGATACACGACGCAAGGCGCCCATCAGTTGCATACGGTCCACCGTAACTTTATGCGGATTATTTTGCGGAATTACTGAATTATAATTAGGATAGCGTCCCTCTATCAGACGGCATACCATACGATAACTTTCAAGCGTGAAGACAGCGTTGCGTTCGTCAAACTCGATCACTACCATACCCGATTCCTTAGGCAAAAGGTTCTTCAACAGAGTCGCCGGTTTTTTGGGTAAAATAAACGCGGCACGTTCGTTTCCGCGCGCAGCCAATGTTTTGCAACGCACCAACTTGTGTCCGTCCGAAGCCACCATCGTAATGTCTTCCGTCGTAATGTCAAAGTAGATACCGTTCATCACCGGACGAAGTTCATCATCAGCCGTAGCAAATACCGACCGGTTAATGCCTCCCAGCAGAATCTGTGCTTCCATCTCTACACGAACTGCATTATCGCCAAGTGTAGCCGATTGCGGGAATTCATCGGCATTCTGTCCCATCAGGCTATATTTACCATTCTGGTACTGTACCGTAATTTCATAAGTATCCGGTTTGATATCGAATGTCAACGGTTGTTCCGGTATCTCCTTCAATGCATCGAGCAATGTTTTTGCAGCTACAGCAAATTTTCCGTTAGAATCACTCTCGTTCACCTCAACCGAGGTTACCATTGTAGTTTCACTATCAGAGACAGTCACAGACAGTGTTCCGTCCTCCAACTGAAAGAGAAAACAATCTAAAATAGGCAGTGCATTTTTTGAGTTTATCACACGGCTAACAGCCTGTAAATGGCTGAAAAGTGCAGTACTTGAAACGATAAATTTCATATAATCTGTGATTTTAAATTTTATATTTTTGCAAAGCACAAAGTTACAAAAAAGATCGAGGCAGCACAATAAAAGAGAAGAAAAAACAGGGGAATATTCGTCGGATATCCCTAAAAATTGTAACTTCGCCGCAGAATTTAAAATTATCGCAATGGAATTTACAGGAAAAATTATCGCTATACTCCAGCCCAGAGGTGGAGTTTCTAAAACCAGCGGCAACGAATGGAAAGCCCAGGAGTATGTAATCGAAAATCATGACCAATACCCTAAGAAAATGTGTTTCGACATTTTCGGAGCAGACAAAATAGAACAATTCAACATCCAAATGGGTGAAGAGTTGACCGTGTCATTCGATATCGATGCACGTCAATGGCAGGATCGCTGGTTCAACAGTATCCGCGCATGGAAAGTAGAACGCGTAGGCGCAGGCGCACCCATGGCTCCGGGAGCTCCGGTTCCTCCTCCGGCACCCTCTTCGGCACCCGAATTTATTGCCGGTGACGCAAAAGACGATCTGCCTTTCTAAGCAAACAAGCTTTGGCAAAAGGCATAAAACCCCGAAAATTCTTCAAGATCTTTCGGGGTTTTATACCTTTTATGGGGTCAGGAAACGTCATCAGACTCACCTTTGTAAATCAATACCACATTGGGATATACAATTCCGTCCGTACAAGTAAATTGTGCAGAAAGAATAAAGTGGCGGAAAAACTCCTGATTACGAAAGAAAAATGCAGGTATCAGCCTCACATAATTCTCCGGTTGTGAGAAAGTCTCTCCCAAATCAGCAACCATCATAAAGTTGTACGACGGAGAAAGATTGACCACCGCCTCTTCATATCCGGGAGTATCATCCAGAATTTCTTTTTTATCCAGATGACGGAGATATGCGGTAAGGCTTTCCACATCCGGGGCCAGAACCAGTCTCCCCTCGTAGAAGCAAGCGTAAATGTATAAAGCCGACTCTGTTATCCCGGTCAATTGCGTAAACAACGTATTACGAGGCAGTACATAGAGCGTATAAGCCCTTAAAGGAGTTTTACAGAAAGTAGTACGTGGTTTCGGAGGACCGTCTACCTCCTTCGGAGCAGTGCGAAGCATTCCCTGCAACACACGCTCAGCCTGCTGCCCATCCCTCAATGGAATACTCATCACCGCACAAGGATTTGAAAGAGTATCTGTCGAATGAAACAGACAAGTCACAATCTCCCCCCCGGCATTCTCTTTAAGATATGCGAGCAACTCCCCATCCCGATCTCTGATATAGTCGGAATAAGTCGATGTCGTATACTCCTGCCTGGCAGTGAAATCAAGCATAGCCTGCATATCGGTTACCGACCGTTTATTGAAGAAAAAAGTAGAAGCCGGCAGGATATCTCCCGGGAAATCCTCCACCGGTTGTTGTTGGCGCAACACATTCATAAATGTCAGACAAGTATCCGTATCATGGCTGACACCGGAGAAATAAATGGCATCTCCATTCATTTTCATATCAAATTCGGTCCATCCGCCCAACTGTGTACACGAACGAATCCCGTCGGTAGCCTTTCCCATACTCAACGGTTGCATACGGGCATAAATAGTAGCTGCCACACGGGCACGTTTATCCTCGTGTACTTTGGCAAACGAGGCATCGGTCAGCAAAGATTTCTTGGACAAACGGGCATCGATCACTTGCTCAATCAGTTTTTTCTGATAACTCACAACCAGAAAGTCGGAAGTGAAATAACAAGCCAGGAAACTGTCATCCGGCATCGGATAAATACGAATCTCTTCCCCTTTATAGTCAAACAGCTTTGACGGGAAACTACTCGAACAGTATTTACGTATAAACTTTTCCACCAACTCGTAATCGCCGTTTCCCAAGCTGCAATACAACACCTGGTTGCGATCATTGTCGGGTTCATGGAAACTCAACAACACTTTATTCATCTGCTTGCTCAACCCGTGCGGCGTATCTTCCAACAACGTATACAGATGGAGCTTCAGATAAGAAAATAATTTGGAAACATAAAGAAAATGTCGGTCTTTACTGCAACTCAACTCATTGATCCCCTGTATCATTCCGGCAAGATCATCCGTCTCGAGGACTACAGTGGCCGAACCCGGAACAAGCGTGTAGAGATTAAAATCCTTGCGTCCTTCCGCCGCCGACAACCTGAAGAAAGAAAACATGGCAAAGCTGTACACAGCAGTACAACAGACGAGATTACGGCTATTTTCACTATCGTACGGAGTTTCATGGCATTCGTTGTTTATCGGCTCAGTGCAAAAATAATAATTTCTCCAAATAAAACAAAATATACTTAAAGAAAGAATTATAAAGCATCAATCACTAACATTCTAATTCAAGCCCGTCGAATGCAAAATGCACATGCGGAGGAAGTTGTTTCTCTACATCTGCCTGAAGTCCGATATGGTGACTCATGTGAATCAGCCAGGTTTCCTTCGCTCCGATGCGTTTCACAGCCTCCAATGCTTCAGACAGGCTCTGATGGGTGTTGTGTGGCGCTATGCGCAATGCATTCATCACCAGCACCTCTATTCCTTGCAACTGCTCAAACGATTCATCGGGCATGGTCAGCATATCTGTTATATATCCAAGCTTTCCGATCCGATATCCCAAAATGGGCAGTTTGCCATGCATTACCCTTAAGGGTAACACTTCGGTATGATTAACAAGAAAAGGGCGATTGGGTTCAATCTCACGCAAAGGAATATTCGGAACTCCCGGATAGGAATGTTCCACAAAGCAATAGGGCATCCGGCTGCGCAAACGTTCGGCTGTATAAGTTTCGGCATAGATGGGCACTTCCCCGAAACGGCAGAAAGGGCGAAGATCATCCAACCCTCCCACATGATCATAATGTTCATGCGAAATCAACACGGCATCGATCTTTCCAAACGGAACGCGCAACATCTGTTCCCTAAAATCCGGACCGCAATCCAGCAGTATAGTAGCGTCGTCAGTATACACCAATGCTGAGGTGCGAAGACGGCAATCTCTCGGATCTTTTGAAGTACAAACCGCACAAGTACATCCTATTTCGGGCACTCCGGTAGAAGTCCCGCTACCAAGTATTCTTATTTTCATTTCTTTCAATTATCAATCTGTCATTCCTGAGAACCGGCATGCCCTGCAGCCCCATCGTAATCAGATAAAATTCACTTCCGGATGAATGTCTATGCCAAACTTCGCACGGACCGAAGCACGCACGGCATCGGACAATGCGATGACATCCGCTCCTTTTGCGCCTCCGCGATTCACCAGCACCAACGCTTGCTTATCGTGTACCGCCGCAGGCCTAATGCTTTACCCTTCCAGCCACACTGATCAATCATCCATCCGGCCGGAATCTTCACCCGGTCAGTATCGATCTCGTAAAAAGGCATTTGAGGATATTCTGCCTGTAAGGCTTCGAACTGCTCACGACCCACAATCGGATTCATAAAGAAACTTCCCGCATTCCCCATTACTCGGGGATCAGGCAACTTCTCTTCACGGATAGCGATAATCACCCGGCGCACCACATCCAATGTCACTCCGGGATACTTCTCCAGCTCCCGGCGGATAGTACCGTAATCTAATGTATAATGTTCCCTCTTGCTCAGCCTGAAACTGACATAGGTAACAAAAACGCTCTTATTCTCAGGGCGCTTGAAGATGCTGTCCCGGTAAGAATATCCACACTCCGTTACATCATAAACATGCTCTTTCCCTTCAATGTTCAGGGTTTCCACCCGGACAATCAGATCTTTAACTTCAACCCCGTAGGCCCCGATGTTCTGCACCGCACTGGCTCCCACCTCTCCGGGGATCAGTGAAAGATTCTCCACGCCGTACCAATGCCGTTGCACGCAATAGTCCACGAAGTCGTCCCAGACCACACCTGCCCCCACACGCACAACAATATCGTCATCCGTTTCGGCCACAACCTCTACGCCCCCGATGCGTGAATGCAGGATAGTACCTTCGTAGTCTTTAGTAAACAATAAGTTGCTCCCCCCTCCGATATGCAGATAAGGAGAGGTAACCCGTCCGGACCCGATCAACCCGCGTAATTCATCCACCGAAGCATACTCCAGGAAACAAGCCGCAGACACATCGATACCAAAAGTGTTATGTGATAAAAGAGAGTATTTCTGTTCCATAATCCTATAAAAGCAATCTCTAAATACTTGTATCCTCAAACTTGTACAACTCCCAGCCACTGTCTTTGCGCTGGAAATAGAGGATATTGGAGAACCCGTTGCCAATGCCTTTCAATGCCAATATTTTATGTGAGGCATTGTCATCATTTTGCTGCCCGTAGTTAATATTCGAAAGTTTATCGGCAGGCAATGCCGGCTTAAAGGCAAACCATTGGTTCAAGTCAAGTGTAGTTTCGAGTATCGAGAAGTCATCATCCGGATCGGTTGTCACAAAGACAAGCGGTTGGCGGATTCGCCGGCTCTGGAAAATACTATCCGTCGCAAAATGACCGAAGAATTCAACAAAGTCCTCGTTCTCGTTTTCCTCAATCGGACGCAGATTGATTGCTTCGAGCATCCACGCCCCTTTAATTCTTTCAAAATAATATTTCTTCACCATTCGTTTTTTCACGAAAATCCATTCCACCTGAACGGATGTGAGTGAAGTGTCTCCTACCAGATCCATATCCTCTTCCCGGTCGAAGAGTAAGGTATAATAACTTTGTTTGGCAAACAAGTCATCATGCTTCCAGTACTTCCTGTCGATTTTCGAAGCCCGTTCTCCGTTGTAGTAGGGCAACGGAAACACCACGCGCTGCCTTTGCAGAGCGTCATCAGAAGCAAAGTTGTAGATAAAGTCGTCAAACGATTCGTCAGCCTCAATCGGTTTAGGTTCGTCCGAAGTCTTTTCTCTGTCAATAGAATCGGTTTTGTTCACCATTGCCGAATCTACCAGATGTGTAATAGATGCAAAGGGGTCAGCGTCAGTCTTATTACTGTTGCCGCATGAAGCGAACAACACCAGGACGGTGACTCCCGCCATTATTGTTTTCATTTTAATAATTAGCAATGTGTCGATATCCCCACATGCCAACCGGTTTTCGAAACTCTTTCATACTCCGGTCGGCACATGGGATTTATATCATCACATTATTTTAATTTAGCTCTTAGTTTTTCAAGCATATCCACTGTCATACTTTCCAAATCGTAAGCCGGTTTCCAGCCCCACTCCTCACGGGCGCAAGAATCATCCATACTGTCGGGCCAGCTGTTGGCGATACGTTGTTTCAGCGGGTCTACCTTATATTCCATCTCAAAGTCAGGAACATGTTTCTTGATAGCAGCATAAATGGTCTCCGGCGCAAAGCTCATAGAAGCGATGTTGAAAGCATTACGGTGCACCAGTTTCGTCGGATCGGCCTCCATCAGCGAGATAGCTGCATTCAGCGCGTCCGGCATATACATCATATCCATCAGTGTTCCTTCCGGAATCGGACAGATAAACTTCTCTCCTTTAACGGCAGAGTAGTAGATATCTACCGCATAGTCAGTCGTACCACCTCCCGGAGGAGTTACATTCGAAATGATTCCCGGGAAACGCACGGCACGGTATCTACGCCATACTTATTAAAATAGTAGTCGCTCAGCAACTCAGTGGTCACCTTGCTGATACCATACATGGTACGCGGACGCTGAATAGTGTCCTGCGGTGTCTGCACATGCGGAGTGCTTTCACCAAACGAACCGATCGAACTCGGAGTGAATACGGCACATTTGTTTTCGCGAGCCACTTCAAGTACATTCCACAAACCGTCGATACCGATTTTCCAAGCCAGCTTCGGCTTCGACTCGGCTACAACAGACAGCAGGGCGGCGAGGTTGTAGATTGTGTCGATATTATACTCTCTCACTACAGAGGCAATCATATCCTGATCTGTTACATCGACTACAGCCGACGGACTGATTCTTTCAATTCCCCTTTGCTCTGCCCCGTGAATATAACCTGCTACTACATGTGTGTTTCCGTAGCGTTTACGTAGTTCCATCGTGAGCTCCGAACCAATCTGTCCGGTCGCTCCAATTACCAAAATATTTTTCATTATCTTTACTAATAAGGTGTATTAAGCTAAATGGTGCGCAAAGTAAGCACTTTTTTTTCATTTTTATACCAAATATATGTTGTTTATTCCAAGAAAAATTGTGTCCTTTGCAAAAGAAACTAAAACCCCAAACACTATGTACGGTAAAATGAAAGAACACCTCAGCAATACGATTGCTGAAATCAAAGAAGCAGGCCTCTACAAAGAGGAACGCTTAATCGAAAGTGCACAACAAGCTGCTATCACCGTTAAAGGCAAAGAAGTGCTGAATTTCTGTGCCAACAACTACCTTGGATTGTCTAACCATCCCCGCCTGATCGAAGGTGCAAAGAAGATGATGGACCGTCGTGGATACGGTATGTCTTCTGTACGTTTCATCTGCGGAACTCAAGATATACATAAGGAGCTGGAAGCCGCAATTTCAGACTATTTCAAAACCGAAGACACAATTTTGTACGCAGCCTGCTTTGACGCTAACGGCGGTGTATTCGAACCGTTGTTCACCGACGAAGATGCCATCATCTCCGACTCGCTGAACCACGCTTCCATCATCGACGGAGTACGTCTTTGCAAGGCAAAGCGCTACCGTTATGCCAATGCAGACATGGCCGACCTGGAACGTTGCCTGCAGGAAGCACAGGCTCAACGTTTCCGCATCATCGTCACCGACGGTGTATTCTCAATGGACGGAAACGTTGCTCCGATGGACAAAATCTGTGACCTGGCCGAAAAATACGATGCCTGGTGATGGTAGACGAATCTCACTCAGCCGGTGTGGTTGGTGCAACCGGTCATGGAGTAAGCGAACAGTACAACACTTACGGACGTGTAGACATCTACACCGGTACTCTGGGCAAAGCTTTTGGCGGTGCTTTGGGCGGATTCACAACCGGCCGCAAAGAGATCATCGACCTGCTTCGCCAGCGCAGCCGTCCGTACCTGTTCTCCAACTCACTCGCTCCGGGCATTATCGGTGCCAGCCTCGAAGTATTCAAGATGCTGAAAGAAAGCAACGAAATCCATGACAAACTGGTAGACAACGTAAACTACTTCCGCGACAAGATGACTGCAGCCGGATTCGATATCAAGCCGACTCAGAGTGCTATCTGTGCCGTGATGCTTTACGATGCCAAACTGTCACAGATCTATGCAGCCCGCATGCAGGAAGAAGGTATCTACGTAACAGGCTTCTACTATCCGGTAGTTCCGAAAGACCAGGCACGTATCCGTGTACAGATTTCAGCCGGTCACGAAAAAGAACACCTCGATAAATGTATCGCTGCATTCATCAAAGTAGGTAAAGAATTAGGTGTACTGAAGTAAACCAATCTCCCACTTCCATTGTTATTGTATATAAAAAAATACGATAACAATGGAAGAACTTACACTCACGACACCTGCGCTGCTATTTTCAGCCGTTTCACTTATTCTTTTGGCATACACCAACCGCTTTCTCTCGTATGCCCAATTGGTCCGAATTCTTCGTGACCGCTATATGGAAGATCCTTCCGACATCAATGTTGCCCAAATTGAGAATCTGCGCAAACGCCTCAACCTGACCCGTATGATGCAGGTATTCGGCATTGCCAGTCTATTCTTCTGCGTAGTCACCATGTTTCTTATCTACATCGGATTGTTCCTGCTCTCAATCTATATCTTCGGGTTGGCATTGCTACTGCTGATCGCTTCTTTGGGGGTTTCCCTCCGCGAGATACAGATATCCACCCGTGCCCTGGACATCTACCTGAGTACGATGGAAGGCAAGTTAAAGCATTAACAGCCCATGTTCAGGATTCATACCACCCATACACAGAAAGTTCCGTCCTCTCCCCATCGGATCGGGCGGAACTTTTACAAACAAAACAAACAAGGGGAAGTGTCTGTCACAGATGCCTCCACACTGTAGAATTTATGATTACTCTAAAACGATGTTGAATGTATAGTTATTGTTTCGGCGGAGGGAATAATCATGGATGTCACTTCTGCCCAAGTCAATGGCTTTTGTATATTCGGCCCCTCCTTTCTTTGCTTTGATTTGGAGCCGGGTGCGTTCACCGGAGTCGGTTCCCTCAGTCACATTCTCAGCCATATAATAGTAGCGGTAAAGGGGGGCTGTCCCCAATACTTTGTCGGCACCGATGACAACCTCTTCCGTATAATTCCCGCCTCCTTCCGGTGACAGATATACATCCGAAGGGAACAAATAGCCTTTGGTCTGCGCATTCTGCAACTGGATCTTCACGTTGCTGAATATCCCTGCCGTCTTGGCCGAAACAGCTATATTGAGCCTGCATACCAGACGTCCCAATACTACATTCACAGCTGTGGTGCCGGCAGCAATCTCGCCTTCGTAATAACCGAAGAGACACACATTCCGGTCCGTATTCCGTTCTTTCAGCCATCCCATATCCACCACCAGACTCTTGAAACCACTCAAGTTATCAGCCACGCGGCAATCTCTCCATCCGCCAGATTGCCCACCACACAAACCGTACCGCGCCCGGTCCTCAACGCAATTCCTTCAAGCGTGGTGTTGAGCACCGGTGTGGGCAGCACTTTATGTTCGCTGCCTGTCAGGATACCTTCACGGTCAAACTGCAGAATCCACAAATTACTAATCAGGTTTTCATAATCAGGTGCCATCGGCTGCTCCGCACGGGTTGTCGCATCATCATCGGTGAAAGAAGCGGCAGTAAGTCCCATCGACACTTTCACTATTCCCTCCTCCTGATCCATCTGTTCATGGGATGTGCAGGCACTCAGCGCAAACAGGCAAATACTAAAAACGATATATCCGAATCTTTTCATGGGATCATTATTATTCATTACTCTAATCTGTTTATTTCACCACAGGTTACACGGATTTTCACAGGACTTTTAATCTTAAAGACCACCGGGATTAATCATTAATCGGTGGTGATCGGTATAATCGGTGGTGAATTCTTATTTATCCATTACTACATTCTCCGTCCACGAACGGTTTTGCCAGGTCAGCACAGTGACGCCATTACTGATCTTCACCGTAGCCGTATAGTTGTACGAATGCCCTGCTGTCAGATACAAACCGGTGAGCAACATCTGATACTGAGTAGGGTTACCGTTCACCTTCAGATTCAGCAACACACTGATAGAGTGAGAGCGTGCGTCTGTGGGCAATACGCCGGTATGCGCCACCAGGCTGTTATCGGCATTTCGGGTGGCATGTGTGATACGTACCGATGCACTCTGATCCCCCACTTTCACAGGCAGCACATCTCCATTTACCCAGTCGAAGCTGGTCGTATTGTCCAGTGGCTGCTGAATACCGCTGATTTCGATTCCTTCGGCAAGCATCTCCAAGGTGTGCACCCCTTCACCCGCCCTGACAGTAAACTGCATCCGCGCTGTCTGGTTGATGATGGGGGGCAGATACAGTGTCTGGACATTGTTCAATGTACCCCCTTCATCAATTTTCGTAATGGTCACTGCCGTCATGGCTGTTTGCGTATACCGGTCGTCGGTCGCAAGCAGGTATTCTCCGTTACCGATATTGACAAATCCCTTTGAGTTTAAGGCCTTGGCAGGTGACAGGATTCTGAAGTAATAAGTACCCGCCTTCATATAAAGAGGAGTGCTGCTTGAAGATATTACCGCTCCGTTGTCGTCTACCTCACAGGGATAGAGCAGACTGCTGCCTGACGTACCGGCGTTACGTACCAGATAAGCTTTGGAATACTCCTCCAATAGATTCTTGGCATCATCATATACCACCAGGCGTATCGTACTCCCGTCTTCCAGCAGAAAAATCGGTCTATCTTTCAACGTTTCGCCATCCGGTGTCGCCCCACGGGTCTGGGCCGAAGGAGAGATTGAAGGATAATATCCACCGGCAACGGGATCAATCCGTACCCGATCCTCCATATCTTCTTCGGGAGAGCCAGCGGCACATGCCGTACAAAGCAGAGCCATGATTACATACGAGCAATTTTTATAAACGATCATTCTTTTCATACATCATACTATTTTATTGTGAAGTGACATCCCGCACACAACGAATTTGGAAACCATCAGCCGGAGTATAGTTACTCATATTCAAATACCGGGTACTTGTATCAGCATCAAACTTTAATTTAGCCGCACGCACCATATTACCTTGTGTTGTGGAGGTTAAATACATCGCCTCAAAAGCATCATTTATAAGCATAGCGCTACGTGCCCATATAAAGCCATAGATAGGGATATTGATTACATCGCTGGGATGTTCCCAGTCCATACCGCTTTTGCTCTCTAAAGTCAATCGGTCTGCCGATGTGCATGAATATTTGGATATCTGCATATAGGCCCGACGAATAAAAACCCCACTACCATCACTGACATCCTCTTGACTTACAAATTTAGGTTCCCATTTGATTCTGTAAGCTCTGGAAGTGCCTTGGTATTTTAAGGCATAAATTACTCCATACATAGTGCCGGTATTTGCTCGTTCTCCAATATAAACGGATGTATATCCACTTTCCGGATCATTTGACATGGTCTCTATCCAGGAAGTCCCGCTATGTTGCAGAAAAGTAATGTCTCCCGACTTATCCTCCAACGGCATTATACCCGCAAATTCAATATATGTCGGCAACCTCCATCCTTTTGGACATGGATCGTTCAATGGTGTTTTCCAGCGATTGATACTGATTGCATGGGTATTATCCCAGTCTGTGGCATCAGCTCTAGATACAATCCATGCAACGGTCTTGCCTTCCTTAACATCATCAAAAGTGACAGCCACGTTGGTAGGATTCCGGGGACCGCTAATAGCGGAGACACCTTCCTTTCCGGTTATCACCGGATAAGGAGCGGCACCACTACTGTATCCCCTACAATATGGCCTGGTGTACGTTTTACCGTCACTACCTTTAAAATTCACTGTTCTTTTCACAAAATAAGGAATGTCCCTACCCACCTGATAATAGTATCCCCTTCCTGCTTCCCATCCTTCCGGAGTTGTCATATCCGCACTGGTAGCTCCGAGATTCCGGTCCATCCACATGACACCGTTAAAAGTCAGGGGCTGCCCCATATACTGCGAATCGTCATTATGTTCGATCCAATCATACCGGCGGGGGATGATGGTAATAATCTGTACATCGCTATTAGTAATCGTAATGGTAAGCGTATACTCGTAATTGGGCAGGAAGCGGAAAGGTTCCGTCACAGTCTTACCGTTTTCATCCTTCCGGACCTCTCCATCATCTCCGACAACCGGGACACGAATTTCATACGTATCCGTTCGATCTCCACTGCTCGTCCCTTTCGTAGCTACTTTTATTTTAAGTCCCTCCGCAGCCGTGGTTAGAGTCGGGAATATCAGGCATTCGGCAGCCGCACTGCCCGATTGCCCGTCTATAGTTACAAACTGCACACTTTCCGTCACAGCTTGAGAAAATCCGCTGCCCAGAACCGCACGGTCACTTTTCCCTCCCATATGGCTGTATTCTCCGGTCGAAAGCAAGAGCGCTCCTTCGCTATAATCACTGACTGTGATCCCCTTCAGTTCGATACCCGCCAACACATCGACACCGGCCGAACCATTCTCCGGTTTTTGCTTCACCACCTCAAACTTCAACTTAGACAAAGTATGCTTGAAGGGTAAAGTAATCACTCCCGAGTTGATACCCGATTGTCCTGTCAGCACAGCACGGCGCAAGTCGGGCAATACTCCTCCGGCAGAGGAAGTGACGTTGCAAACAGGTATGCCATCTGCTTCGGAACCGCATATCGGCAGAGTCGTATTACCGTATGTCAGTGCATAAAAGTCGAGGATTCGGCCTTCAAAACGGTCTTCGTCAGTACCTGTACTCAGATATTCTATCTGATGTGTGCCGTCCGCACCAACGACCTCCGTGCCTCCTGCCCATTCATCGTAGAGAGTCTGCCGCTCCACGAACTCCCTATAAGTCCGTATAGCCGGTATTTAGTGCCGGCTGTGAAATGATTCACCGACACATCTCCCGCACGGGTGATGACCTGCTCTTCACTCGAGGAGAGTGTAAAGCTGTCACCACCCTGCGCAGGTATGTGTTCCTCTTCAGGAGTGCAGCCGGTAACCAGTACCGCTACAGTTGAAAGAAAGAATCGTATTATTGTTTTCATATATTCAGCTCTTTTTATTTAGATTCACCACAGAGGACACAGAGTTGGAGTATTTAAGTTTACAGTCCCTCCCCTGTTCATCGTTCCCTGTTCACCGTTCATCTATGCACTTGGAACCGGTTCAGGAACCACCACGGGAATGGTCATTTTTCCTCCGTCCTCCCACTCCTTCTCTTCGCCTTCCAGTGTGAAAGAGTCGATATCAAAATTGAGAGTGGTTCCATACGACTCTCCGGATTGCAACTGAGTTACCGGGGCTCCGGATTGATCCATGAAATTCAGGTTGCCATCCAAAACAGGAAAGCTTGCCTTTCGCGCTCCGGTCGTAAAATTTACATCCTTGGCCACATCCGCTGTCAACGTAAGCCCCGGTGTACCCAAAGAGGAAATATCGGTCAGCAAGTCGTTCGTCGCACAGGGTATCAGATAGAATACCGCAATTTGCGTATCCTCCGTACTCAATATCTGACCGGGATGATCGATAACCAAATCGGCGGAAGCCGGAGCCGCTACATAGTGTTTCACCCCCGTATCCCATTTCAACCCTCCGCACACCAATCTTGCAGGCACGGTCAACTTAAGGTTCTTGACATACAGCTTACCGACCGTGTTGTCCGTACGCCTCGCCTTGAGCACAATACGTACGGCAGCGTGTGCAAACTCCAATGCCCGTCCGAAAGGCTGCTTCCTGCTACCCGTAACCCCATTCGGAGTCACCAGTACATCGGTCAGCCCTGCTCTTGAAGGCAACGAATAGGTAGTATGACTGTCCGCCGTAGTCATCGCAGAAGGACAAAGCCCCATCACCACCACCCGGGAGTTATCAGCCGGATAATCCGTTTCCGTATTATAGGGTGCATCGGCGTAATCACCGATCCCCCCTGCCGGAGTGGAGGTTTTATAAGGAGAGCCCAATGTCCCCGTACTGAAATCCGTCTCTTTCCAGAACAGCAGTAACGGAGTGCTTTCGCTGCCTGCCACCCCATCCGTACGGGTGAGGGCTACCTCCATGGGTATCTCCTGTTCGTACTCTCCTTCTCCGGATACACACGAGGCAGACAGCAGACACAGGCAAAGCAGCAGGCATGCCCGGCAGAATCTACTCTTTTTTTCTTCTTTATTCATAGTTGTATACTTTCTTTCTCAGCTTTCACCACAGAGTAACACAGAGTTCCACAGAGATGATTTTCTCTTCATATCTCATAAACAAGAGATTAAGACTCCGTAAGACTCTGTGTTACTCTGTGGTGAATCGTATTTATTTTCCTTTCTACGTCGGCCTTACTATAATTTGATTACCGGAACTCGTCACCCAGTCCGTTACTTTCATCGTGGCACGCATCGGTTGCGGCAATGCGGCCGAAGGCAGGCTGAACCGGGTAATACGCAACAGATAATAACGGTTGCGCAAGATGCCGGAATCCGCACTGAAAGCGATTGTGTCGTCAGTAGCACTTGTGCCGTCTATATAAGTGTAATAATAGCCGATCCCGCTTCGTAAGCGGTAAAATCAGTACGTTTCAGGGTACCCGCACCGATGGCGGCCTTCATGCCCGCATAGCTGTAATAGTCACTCCCGTTGGTAAAGTAAGTGCCTGCCGCATGTGCTTCCGCATCGACAGGTGTCGTCGTTGCGGGCAAGCAAGTAGCGGCATCGGCGGGAGATGTCAGGGTTTGCGTGATTCCGGCCCCGGTAATAATCTGTTTGGGGACAAACTTCGCCGCTACCAGCAGATGGGTAGTCACCAGGCGGGGAATTTCCGCCTGAGTCGAATTAAGTGTTCCTGTCAGATCCAGTCCGCCCGCAAGAGAAGCGGTGGAAGTCGCAGTCGTGTTCTCCGGACAATACAGCCCACCGGTATAAGCATCGCTTTCCGGAGGAGTGGCTTTCGTCGCATTGAATTTGACCTCTTCATACGCTTCCGGAGCGATCCCTTCCGCCCATACACTGCCCAAAGTACGGTAAACGAATTGCTGTTCAGCCACATCGGGTGCCGATACATAATTGCCGCCATCATCTTTAACCACATACGGATCTACTTCATGATTAGGATCTTTCCCATCCGGGGGCGCATTCAGATACACCTTCCGGTTGACTGTGTTGAGGCATACCGCACATCCGACAAACGTATCCAGCCCGGATCGGCTGACGGACGAGCCGCATTACCGGACATCCGTACGTACGCTCCTCCGTCGTCTGTATAGGTATCGCACACCAACAGTACTTTGGCCACCACCCGTTCCAGTGTGATAGGCGATGCCGTGAGATCCACGTTCACATCGGTGCCCGCACTGACCGTTACGGAAGTCCCGGCTTTTCCGGTCATGGCGATCCCCTCCGTCCCGCGGGCAAACTGCCGGATCACCTCGTCATACCCCGCCCCGGTGGCGGTATACAATCCCTTGCCTTCTGCCTGCCCGCAGATGGCATGCACCTGACCGGGCAACAGATTGGCCCCCACATAGACCTTCTTCTCTCCGGGAGTGGTCGGTATGCGCGCCTGATACACGTCCGCCGCGCTACTGGTCGTGCCATACACCACTTCGTACTGCACATCATTCCAATCCTCCTTTCCACTCCCGTCGACCGACACCAGGAAAACGGCAACAGAAGAGATCTTCTCCTCCACCGTCGCATCCGCCTGTACCGCCGCCCGGATAGTCTCCCCCACTACCCGTACCGAGAGCCGGACACACGCCGTCACCCGGTCCGCCCCTGCCGGAGGGGCAGGCATGCCGGCATCATCGGAGCATCCGCATGCCCACAGGCAGAGCAGAAACCGAAAGAATATGATCCATATGCTGCCTTTACAGTTGTGCATCGTTCAGTCTGATAATCCATCCGTTAATGTTCAGCGCCTCCAGCTTTCCCATCGGGGTAAGGTAGAAAATCACGTTGAACCGATCTTCGTAATCAAGGTAATCCTGGTCGCTGAGCTCCACACCGTTGCTCTCTTCAAACAGGGGGCGCGTCATCAGCAGATAACGCGTCAGGTCGACATCCACTACTTTCTGCCCCGAAGTGCGGTCCGTCACCACCAGACGGGCCTCCTGATCCGCCAGTAAGCGCAGTGTGTTCAAGCGGGCACGCGCCAGGCTGACTTCTCCCGTACGGGTGGCGGCCGGTTCCGTTTCGGAAGCGGACTCGGTATGATAGGCGGCATAAGTCACCCGGTCGCCCGTCATCACTTCGTTGTCAGCATTCATCCGGCCGTTATCCGCCAACAGCGTAAAGTCGTAATCATCGGCGTCCAGCCCCTGCCCCGACGTATCGTGCAAGGTAATGACGAACCGGTTGCTGTCCTTCAACATCGGCACACTGACCGATGTCAGTTCCGAAGGCTGTATCCGGCTCAACCGGAGATGACCGTACCACAAGTGCCCCAATTCGTCATCCTGACGTCCGTCTCCGTCACGTTCCAACCGGAGGGTCAGCTCGTCACGGGTCGAACTGCCCGGTGTGAGTTGCGGCATCCGGTAATGCCGGTTGTCCCCTCCCGCCCAGAACACCAGTTCGTAAACGTCTCCGTCTTTATATTCCAGCGGCAGGGTAATGATATAATCGTTTTCAGTCAGCGATTGCCTATTCTCTGTGTGCAGGCAGACAAACTGTCCCTGTGCGTCGAACACGTAAAGGGACAGTGTGTCGATCTCGTCGGTGATGACGCCTGTCCCGCTGTCGGGCTGTATCTGTGCATGCAATGCAGGCTGAAGACGAATACGGAAACCACTGGGACAGTCGCTACGGTCGTCCCCGGTCCACGAGCAGGCAGATAAGCCCGCCAACAACGAAAGCCACAAGAACGGCAGAAACCAACTGCCGGAATGGGAAAAACAGAAAGTCTGAAACTTATCGGACATGGTTGGGAAAATTTTATGATTGAACGGGTGTTTCACCACAGAGTAACACAGAGTTCCACAGAGATCTTTTTCTCTTAAGATATCCTGATAAGCGAGAACTTAAAACTCTGTGAGACTCAGTGTTACTCCGTGGTGAAAACCCATTCTACAAAGCAATTACTTTTTTAGAGAAAACAGTGGGTTAACGGCCCAATACGGCACTATTCGTACGCACTACCCAAGGTTTGATACTTAACTTCACATTCAGCAATACGGTAGTCGGATCATCGGTTTCGGTATCGGTAATGATATCTTCGGTTACACCGTCTTTGCCGACACCTTGAATACTGGTAACGGTTACTTGATAGACATTGTTGCGGACAATGCCGAACTCCATCACATCTTCTGCTGTATCCGAGGGGAGATGTTTGATCCAATACGGATAATAACAAATGAACTTGCCATCGGTATTTCCTTTCAGGAAACACTGGACGTCGTTCTTTTTCAGGTCGGCAGGGGCACCGCTGGCCGAACTGGAAGTAGTTCCGTCTGCCAGTAATACACCGGCTTCTTTCAGCGCTTCAATATCTTTGTAGAAGATACCGGAATGGTAGAAGATTTCACCAATCGAACCAATTGTAGTAGTTTCTTCCACACCATCGCCCGAAGGCTTTTTTTGCATCATTTTACTCGGAGCTATTTCCGCTTTAAATACGATGCCGGTTGTATATCCGTTCTTCTGTTTATCCTTCAGCATCGTGTTTTCATAGCAGTAAGCGGCGACTTTAGTTTCCGCCCCGGAAGAGTAGCCCGGCATATCCGTATAAGTTCCGGAAAAAGTGCCGAAAGACGACAAGCCAAATGCGCTTGATCCTTGCAGATACCAGTCGCCATAGCTATTGGCTAAAGCAGGTGTGGAAGTATAAGTTTTATTATACGTCTTCGGATCTGTCACATACGGCAATGTAGCGCTTGAGGTACCATAATTTGCCTCAGTCAAAGGATTCGTTACAGAGCTTTCTTTATCCACATGACGGAAATAATATCCCTCTTTCCGTGCGTTGACTACATAATAGTTTTTTAGGGTGATATCCTTAATATTGTTGATCTGAGCTACTGTGGTAGAAAACGAAGTATATTTATTAGCAGTAGCAGCAGAAGACGCATTGGTTCCTCCCGCAGTCACCGTAATCTTTCCCATCACACGCTCCACTGTTGCCGCAATGGTCTGCTCCGGGTCTTTGGTTATCTCCTGGGCAATATAAGGAAGAGTATTCGAGTTATCATTGTTGGGAGAACGGCTCGCCATTACCAGTCCTTCAGCCGGTACAGCAGCTATCACGCTCGTAGCGTCAGCCGTTGTCTTTGCGAGAAAATCAGCTTCGTTCAGAGTTCCCTTGTCACTGTCACCCACCCCATTGACCGTACCGTTCACCACTATATAAATACGATAGTCTCCCGGGGTCAGGGCTGTTTTCTTACTGGTCCATACAATGGTCTTCTGGTCGGTAGTAGTAGTGGTGGTTTGCGTAAACTGGCTGATGGAAATAATCTCTGTCAATGTAGCAGTACCAAAGCTACTCGATGCTCCTCCCGGAAACAGATACAGATTGGCCTTCGTCACTTTGTATTCATCCTTTAAACCGATATCCATATTCGTATCGTCAGTATCCGCCGTCGGATCGGAGGCCCTTGTCTCCGCCACACCATTCGGTACGGCAATGGTCACTGTGGTATAAGCTCTCGCTTCTTCCGGATTCTCTCCGCCCGAAGCATCCGTATCGTCGGAACAGGCGGCCCAGGTTGTCAGCAATAAAGCAGCCAACCCCATCATACTCATGTACTTTAGTTTTTTCATTTCTTTTTTACGTTATGTGATACATTTATTGCGTTATACCGATGGTAGCGGCCCGTCGTTCCGCATTCATCTTTTTAAGGTTTTCTTCCGCTTCCCGGTTTCCGGCTTTCACCGCTCTATGCAGCCATAGCCGGCTTCCTTGTCGTCTCCGCACAACAGATGGCAGACTCCCCGTACATTCCACGAGCGTTCGTCCGCCTCCACCGTCTTCAGCAACCGGAATGCCTCTTCATACTTCCGCCCCCGAATGGCTTCTATCGCACGGTTCACCGTATCCGCCACGCTGTCAGGGCGGTTGGCATACTGCACACGGATGTAGCAGGCATCGCGCAACTGCGGATAGAGCACATCCAGCACCGAACGATACGGACGCCCGCCCGCCAAGCTTTCAGCCTGTCATTCCGCTCTTCCTCCGGATGACTGCGGAGAATAGCGAGCACTTCCTCCTTATATGTCATGTCACTCCCATTCACCAGTTCGGCCAGCCTGTCCCAGTCTACTCCTCCGGCATTCAGTTCAAACAACGATACAGGCAGGTTCATGCGCACCGAGAGAGCATGCCGCAGAGCTTCGGCACGTTTCGCCGATAATTTCCGGTTCAGTTCCGTCGTGCCTCGGGCGAAGCATATCCGCTGATCGAGATACCTTGCAGGAATGCGCAACTGTCCGCACGCAGCAACCCGATGGCTTCCGTTATCCGGCGCAGGTTTCCGGCATTGGCGGAATACAGCGTATCCACCACTGCCGATGCCGCACGGAAGCGAATACCGATGCCGCTTTCATGCAGGGGGCGGCTGCCTGCCTCGCACAGGAACGGATAGTCATCCGCATGTTCCGCCACCGTCCGGCTCACCCTCGGAGTGAGCTTACTAACCGACGGACGATAGGGCAAAGCCACCGGAAAAGCGCCGGAGGAGACGATGCTTTCCACTGTCTGTACCCGGCAGCAACCTTCCCGGTCGATGTCGAGCCGCAGGTTCAAGCCAATTCTCCATCCACGGGGCATAGCGCAACGTATCGGTATACAAGAAGGTGTCTCCATTGCGGGCGGTCCACCGATGATTGACGTCACGGTCCGGAAGGCCGGCCAATAGGCGCCGCTGATTTTCCTCGCGCGCATGATGCGTCCCGTCACCACAAACGGGCCAAGCAACACACTATCCGAGGCGTTGCCCAGACAAGGGGTAATCACCCAGCGGTGACGGGCACGCACTGCACGGGGGGCTATCTTTACGGCAAACGAGACATATACCTGTCCACCCGCACGCTGCATTCGGACGGCGGTAAGGGCTACTCTTCCGGACGGATCTGCCGCACGGACAGACAGCGCACCGAAGCACAGCGCAAAGAGCGTCAGGAAGCAGACTGCCGGCGGCATCTTCCGAAAGCACATTCTTAAACGGGTCGATCGTATCTTCTCTTTCATAAGACTTTTTATTTTAACATATAAATCAGACTGATGCCTGCACGGGTCGGCGCCAGAAAATTTTTCTTGTTCGCTCCCCGATATTCACCACAGACCGGACAATTAAAACGTTTGTATTGGGCATGCACCCACCCTGCACCTATGGCAGCCTCCAGATTCCAGCGTTTGCCGAGCACCCACGAGTAACCGTATGAAAACCCCGCCATCAGCGCCCACCCCTCGTAGCGGTAAGAAGCCGAACGGGAAACAAAAGGAAGATGCACCCGGCTCAGGTTGTATTCTCCCCCACCGGCATGCACACCCAGAAAGTGTCCGTAGAATGACTGACAAAGCCAATAGCGTGCCTCACCCTGCGTCATCCAGAATTTCCACTTCCGGTTGTCCGCAAAGTTCCACGGACAGGCGCTTCCCGCAACATCGAGTGTCCAGCGGGAGGCAAACGCCCACTCGGCAGCAAGCGAAGGTGCCGTCGCTGCATCGTGCAGCAAATTGGTTTTAACCGCTGCCCGTTGCGCCAGTACATTGCCCGAAACAAGCAAAAGCAATATGAATAGTTGTTTTTTCATTCTGTTAGTTTATCTGAAACATATCCGCCAATCCGCCTATAAATCTGTCAGAGGTATCTCCGACAGATAGGCACGGGTCATCTGGTTGACAATGCCCAACTTATGGGCGGCATAATGATAACGTGCATACATTTTCTCACAATCCGGTTGATTACAGTTCAGATGCTGGTCCACGGCTTCCATCAAATCGAGCAGGGAGATACGGAAAAGAGGGCGGGTCAGTTCATAGGTTTTCGGAATGCCACTGCCGGATTGGTCTGTCCTGACACGTATCAACCCCGCGGATTCCAGTTGACCCAGGAGTTCGTCAAGAGGCTTACAACCACATTCCAAATCCTGGAGATTTCCTGTTTCGTGAGAGGAAATATGACGTAAGACAGATATGGCTGTCAAAGTTAACGGCGTAAGCATAAGCTATTTTGTTTTGTTGTGTGATCAACCGTTACTTTGTAGGTAACGGCATTTAACAGATAGCGAATACAGAAAGCGTTCTGAACCCAATAATATGAATTAAATAATAAAATACATCTGATGATGACAATAAAATGTTCGTCCGCGTTAAATTACATCAACGTGGACAACCCTTCTTATTGCTTTTTTAAGAGAAAATAGGGAAAACTAATGCTAAGCATGCATCTTTTTTAAAATTAATTATCTTTTTATTGAGAAACTTGCCTTTTTATTTGTTTGTGTGAAAAATAATATCCAATTTTGCAGCAATTATTCATTGCCGTTACCTACAAAGTAACAGACTATTTATATCCCTGTATATAAGTGTAATACATTCAAATCATTTTATCTTTAAACCGCATTCAGCACATAGTTGAGTATCTTCCTGTTTGTCCGATCTACTTCCCTATCCCCGAAAGGTTTCAGGTAAGTTTCCGTAACTTTTACCGAAGAGTGTCCCAGTCCACGGCTGATCACTCCCACGGGCGTCTCCTGATGAAAGGCAATCGTGGCCCACGTGTGGCGCAGCACGTAAGTAATATTTAGAAATGCAATAAAAAACAGAATGGTGCGAATTAAACGTAAATCGTTTATAATTAAGCATTTTACAAGAATTGCATGATAGTCAGACCTGCAAAA
>ENA-OQIG01000167-OQIG01000167.1-human-gut-metagenome-genome-assembly--contig:-NODE-167-length-37876-cov-4.589976_pt1 | contig 37876 bp, 44 predicted proteins | sample MGYA00242576_ERZ504741 | MGnify/ENA primary metagenome ERZ504741 (study PRJEB26092, sample SAMD00036436) | human gut metagenome | host: Homo sapiens | study: EMG produced TPA metagenomics assembly of... | reverse complement strand
CATCAGCTAACAGCATTACTTAGCACGAAATACCAGTACTGACCTCATGTCAAACTAAAAGTAGAGCCTAAACCTTTTTCATTAATCTTGTTGCAATCAGTTGTATATTTGTCTATATTATATCATATTTTTGGAAGCGCAATCAAAAACTGACAAATCTCTTGTGAAACCTTTTATTTTGAATAATTTACCTTCGTTACACAAAAATGCTGACTAGTGACCCAGCCACCAGGATATTTTTTATTATTTTGGAGACGTTCCATCTCTGTCATTCCGAGTTTTGTCAAAACACGAACTGAAGCCGGATTTTCAAGTGCACAAAAAGCATGTACTTCCTCAAATCCTAACACCTCAAAACAAAGTTCTAAAATTTTAGCGCTCGCTTCTGTGGCTAAACCATGCCCCCAAAACTTTTTATTGATAATATAACCAATTTCTGCTTCTTTTCCATCTGACCAGTTCATTAAATCAACAGTCCCAATGAACTCTGAAATCTCTTTTCAGACAATTCCATATCGTCCCAGAGGACTCTTTAGATAAATATTTTCAATCACATTTTTAGTTTCTTCGATAGTTTGATTAGCTGGAAAACCCCATTTAGTATTTTCAATATCTGACGTATAAGCAAACATTGTCTTTGCATCAGCCATCGTCACTGGAAGCAATAACAATCTCCATATCTCAAGCTCACTATGTTCTCTCAACTGTTTTTCAAGCATTTTTCTCCTCAAACACTATTAAAAAAGCGACCTAAAACAGGTCAACTTAGTTATCTTACTTTTCTTTTGGACTCACCATTCCTTCATCTATATGAGTTATCAAATCTTGGAAGTCACTAGCCAAATGTTTTGCCTGATCACCAAGATTTTTTAAAACATCGGCTTCAATTTCAGAATCCAAAGTCTTCAAATCGCTTTCTAGTCTTTCAGCTTAACTAGTCAACTTTTCACTCATCTTAGTCAACTTTTCAAGTGACGCACGATCACACATAATTCTCCTCCTAACAGGTAACTCTTTTTACATCACTGTCCTTTTCGAAAATACCTTGAACATTTCCAAGAACAATGCTTATAGTCTATTTTATCTAAAAAGAGAATTTACTAGATTTTTTAGATAATATGGTATTTCTACCCAAAAAATCCTAGCATACTATCAGTTTTTACTAAATTCTTTTAGGTGTCATGTAAGACAATAAAGTTTGAAATTCGCAAGCTAAATCTTTAGCTTCTTCCCCAAATGTGGTAAAAAACTCTGAGCTATCCCCTGGATTAAATGATGAGAATTTATCTATCATTTTTAACTTTTGATTTAAGTCATCAGCCTGTTTTGACAATTAACTACTCATTTCAGAAAGGTTCTCAAATATCTCACGATTATCCATAAAACTTCTCCTTTGGTATGCTTTAATCTATTTCTATCTTTGAAAATATCTTGAAAAATTTCAGTATACCTTATCTTACACCAGAAAACCACCTTAATAGAGAATTCGCAGATATGAAAATCATTTTTTATCAAAAAAAGCCACATCTTGGTGTGACTTGAAAATATTATTTTTCCTCTTTGGTGCTAGCTGGCTGACCAATCGTTTCATAGCTAGCAAAGCCTGAGGCACTTGTGCTATCGATAACTTCTTTTTGATGGTGAGCAGTTTTGCGCTCGGCGTCTTTTTCATAAGCATTGATAATTTCAGCAACCACAGGGTGGCGAACCACATCGCTCGCTGAGAAATGAACAAAATCAATTTGCTTGATGTGTTTTAGTTTCTCCGTCGCATCAATCAAACCAGATTTGACTTTCTTAGGTAAATCAATCTGACTGGTATCACCATTAATAATCATCTTAGAATTAAATCCAAGACGTGTCAAAAACATCTTCATTTGCATGATAGTTGTATTCTGTGCTTCATCAAGAATCACAAAAGCATCGTCAAGTGTTCGGCCACGCATATAAGCCAATGGTGCGATTTCAATAATATCACGCTCCATCAAACGTGTGGTTTGCTCTTTTCCTAAAATTTGGTAAAGAGCATCATAAACAGGACGGAGATAAGGATCAACTTTCTCTTTTAAATCACCTGGCAAAAATCCTAGACTTTCACCTGCTTCAACTGCTGGACGTGTCAAAATAATTCGCTTGACCTGACCACGTTTTAAAGCTGTAACTGCCCAAGTCACTGCCAAGAAAGTCTTACCAGTACCTGCAGGACCAATACCAAAGACCACATCATGTGATTTGACACTGTCCGCATAAACTTTTTGTCCTAACGTTTTAACACGGATTGGTTTTCCAGAATTATCTTTGATAATTTCTTCTTCATAAAGGGTAACAAATTTGTCAATAGAGCCATTTTGTGCCATTGAAAGAGCCGTTACTACATCAGATGTATTAACCAACATACCACGAGAAACCAATACTAACAAAGCTTGAATGGTCACACGTGCTAATTCGACACTTTCTTTATCATCTCCTAAATCTGCACTCGCTCTGTACGAGCATGGATGATAACTCCTAGATTATCTTCGATTAACTTCAAATGACGTTCATTTGAGCCAAATAGCGCTAGCACATCATCAGGATGACTTAAGGTAATTTCAACAGAATGCTCTTGCAAATAGAGTCCCTCTTTCTTTTGTATTTGATAAGTCTATTATAGCTTATTTAAAACAAAAATCACGACTTACCGTGATTTCCTTTTTTATTTGAATCTAGCCATCATTAATGCGCCAAATAATCTTCCCAAATTTTATCAAATTCACTGAGATTAAAAGCAAAGCTAGCCTCATCTTCCAAATAGCGACTAATGGTTTCAAAATCATCAGTGTGCTTTGGAAAAGTGGTATCTTCAAAAACAAGATCAGCTAAAATCGCTACTGGTTCATGACTTTTTGGGTTACGTTGCGTCATTAACCAAGTGTAAAATGACTTTCTCATTGCCAATTCTCCTCTAAAAATGCATGTCTGATAGCGCTACTTTCAGCGTAGTGTTCAGGATTTTTCTTGTAAAAACCTTGGTGATAATCTTCTGCCACATAAAATGATTGCACTGGTTCAATCGCTGTGACAATCAGATCTTTGAATCGACCTGAAGCTTGCAATGCTGCTTTTGAGGCTTCAGCAATCTCTTTTTGACGGTCATCACTGTAAAAAATAACAGGACGATAATTATCACCACGATCTTCAAATTGCCCAAAAGCATCGGTTGGATCAGTCTGTGCCCAATAAATCTCTACCAAATCACCATAAGAGATTTTTTCTTCATCAAAAATAATCTCAACCGCTTCTGTATGTCCAGTTTCATGTGCCTTAACTTGCTCATAAGTTGGATTTTCCACATGCCCACCAGTATATCCTGAACGGACTGATAAAATACCATCTTGTTCTTCAAATGGTTGCACCATGCACCAGAAACAACCACCCGCAAAAATCGCACGTTCCATTCTTTAACCTCCAAAGTATAGTGAATATATTATAGCAAAAAATGTCCGGTGGACATTTTTTTCACGAGCTTAAAAATTAAAAAACGCCCGAAAAAATCGAGAGCACTTGTAAGATAAAAAAAGTACCTCATACGAGGTACTTATAGTATAACACATTGTTAGACTCCTTTTTGAAGTCCTTTTGAAAATGTTGTTAATTCACTAGCAACTCTTAATGTTAAGTTTTCTAGTTTAGTTTTGCCATTTTTTAAATTTGAAATTTTAGATTGCGCTATGCCAGTTTCTTTTACTATGCGGTATTGCGTCATATGCTCTAAAAACCATTCAATGTCTTTACTATTTGCTTCCATTCAATCCTCCTTAGAACTAATTAACTTAAGAATTATTTTGAAATCAAGTTTTTACGAAACTATTGATTCCTATCTCAGTTATAAAACTCGATACAAAAAAGACCACAGCTTTGCTTAAGGTATCGCTGTAATCTTTTCATGTTTAATCCTCGTTTTCGATTAATTCTGTACCGAATTGATCTTGTTTCACTTTGCGTGCTTTCATCAAGCCACCAAGTGCTTTTTTAAATTGACCTTTAGAAATACCAAATGTTGATTTGATATCTGCTGGAGATGATTTATCGTTTAGTGTCATAAAACCACCATTTGATTGCAAATAAGTCAAAATCATTTGTGAATCATTTTCAAGCATTTCAAATGAACGTGGTTTTAATGACAAGTTAAGGGTGCGGTCAACTTCACGGAATCCAATCACACGTGCAGTTACTTCTTCACCCAGACGTGGTTCCGCGTAACGCTCACTCGGATGAATAAAGCCAAGCATGTTGTTATCTGGCAAGTAAACAAATGTTCCAGATAATTTCAAACGGTAAACAATGGCACGCAATTTTTCATTTTGCATGTTATTGTAAGCTGGTCCAGCCATTTTTTGGAAAACTTCAGGTTGCGCTGGAATTGCCCAGATACGGTCTTTTTTATCCACGTCAAGGTGAACATAAAGTTTATCACCTTTTTTAGGCCAAAGTTCTTTCATATCAGGCAAGACATCAAGTGACACAACAAATTGTTTGTCAGCAAGTCCTGTATCCAAAAAGACACCTAAATCTCGGCGAAGTTCTGTGACAACACCCCAACCGTAGCTAGTACGAGTTGTGGCAACTTCTGCTGTTGTCATACGAGCTTTTTGGTGCATATCAGTGTAGACAAATCCTTTGACCATGTCACCAATCTTATGCTCACCCTCAGCCTTATCTAACATGAAAGTCACGCCATCTTTTGTACAAAATACGCTTTCGCATTTTCGTCAATCACAAGTCCTGTGATGACAGTGGCAAGTAAATTATTCATTTATTCTTCCTTTATAAAAGGGAGTGGACAGTCCACCCCCCCTAACCTTTTTTCTTACTGATTAGACTTCAAGCAATTCTTTTTCTTTGTTTGCTGTCATAGTGTCAATGTGTTTAACAGCTTCATCTGTTGCTTTTTGAATATCTTTTTCAAGAACTTTCAATTCGTCTTCAGTGATTTCTTTAGCTTTTTCTTGTTTTTTAGCTTCGTCCATAGCATCACGACGAATGTTACGGATAGCAACTTTAGCATTTTCACCAACTTTTTTAACGTCTTTAGCAAGTGCTTTACGAGTTTCTTCTGTAAGGGCAGGAATAACCAAGCGGATTACTGAACCGTCATTAGCAGGGTTAATACCAAGGTCTGAAGCATTGATTGCGTGTTCGATATCTTTCAATGATGATTTATCAAATGGAGAAATCAAAAGAACACGTGCTTCTGGAACTGTGATAGAAGCCAATTGGTTAAGTGGTGTCATTGCACCGTAGTATTCAACTTGGATACGGTCCAAAAGAGATGCATTTGCACGACCAGCACGAATTGAAGCAAATTCACGTGCTAATGAGCTGTGTGATTGTTCAAAGCGTTCTTTAGCTTTTTCGATAATAGCATTAGCCATAAATAGTATTAGTCCTCATTTCTTGTTTTTTGGGAAATAGCAGAGCTGACAATTATTAGTCGTGGTGTTCAGCTTTATTTGAAACGGTTGTACCGATAGCTTCACCAAAGACAACACGTTTAATATTACCAGCTTGGTTCATGTTAAAGACAACCAAGTCAATATCGTTGTCCATTGAAAGTGTTGATGCAGTTGCGTCCATGATTTTAAGACCACGTTTAATCACTTCACCGTGTGTCAATTCATCAAATTTGACAGCATTAGCATCTTTCTTAGGATCGGCGTTATAAACACCGTCAACACCATTTTTAGCCATCAAGATAGCTTCAGCATCGATTTCAGCGGCACGAAGAGCAGCTGTTGTATCAGTTGAGAAGTAAGGTGAGCCGATACCAGCAGCAAAAATCACGATGCGATTTTTTTCAAGGTGACGAAGCGCACGACCACGGATGTATGGTTCAGCAACGTTTTGCATTGGGATTGATGTTTGAACACGTGTATCAACACTATTTTGTTGAAGGCTATCAGCCATAACAAGAGCGTTCATAACTGTTCCAAGCATACCTGTGTAGTCAGCTTGAACACGGTCCATACCAGCTGCAGCAGCTGGTTCACCACGCCAAAGGTTTCCACCACCAATAACCAAAGCAATTTCTACACCTGAACTATGTACTTCAGCAATTTCTTTTGCGATAGTTTTAACAGTTTCAATGTCGATTCCGACACCTTTTTCACCAGCTAACGCTTCACCAGATAATTTAATTAAAATACGTTTATACTTAGGTTCCACTTCAAGTTACTCCTTTTTTTATCTTTATTATTTTAACATAATTTGCATATTTTACCTAGCAAAATTCGTTGAATTTTGAAAGATTAAAAACAGGTCAACTATATGATTCAAATAGATAAATCATTTCCCTTTTCATTGCATTAGAAAGACCACACAGCCCATAAAAAGAATCCGTTTCAAAGAAACGGATTCTTCATTAATGTATCAATTAAAATAAGCTTGGATCTACTTTGATACCTACACCTTGTGTAGTAGTGATTGACAAGTTAGTCATGTAAGTACCTTTAGCAGTGGCTGGTTTAGATTTAACCATAACTTCGTGGATAGCTTTGAAGTTTTCAACCAATTTGTCTGCGTCGAATGATACTTTACCGATGATAGCTTGTACGTTACCTGCTTTGTCAGCACGGTAAGTGATTTTACCACCTTTAGATTCTTCAACTGCTTTAGCAACGTCCATAGTTACTGTACCAGTTTTAGGGTTTGGCATAAGGTTACGAGGTCCAAGGACACGTCCAAGACGTCCAACGATAGCCATCATGTCTGGTGTAGCGATAACTACGTCAAAGTCAAGCCAACCGTCGTTGATTTTAGCAACAAGATCGTCTTCACCAACGAAGTCTGCACCAGCAGCTTTAGCTTCTTCAGCTTTAGCACCACGTGCGAATACAAGAACACGTTGTGTTTTACCAGTACCGTTTGGCAATACCATTGCACCACGGATTTGTTGGTCTGCTTTACGAACGTCAATGTTAAGTTTGTATGCAACTTCTACAGATGCATCAAATTTTGCGAAGTTAGTTTCTTTTGCAAGAGCTACAGCTTCTTCTACGCTGTAAGCTTTAGTGCTGTCGATTTTTTCAAGTGCAGCACGCATTTGTTTGCTTTTTTTAGCCATTTAAAATTCTCCTTGTAATGTGGTCATATCGATTTGATTTAAAATCTCCCACGTCACTCATCAAATTACGATGAAGTCTTGCGGGTCTAGCGTGAATTAATCTCAACGGTACAGTGTGTTTACCTCAATTAATCCACTAATTGGGTTGCTATTGATTAATCAACAACAGTGAATCCCATAGAACGAGCAGTACCTTCAATCATACGCATTGCAGATTCAACATTTGCAGCGTTTAAGTCTGGCATTTTAGTTTCAGCAATTTCTTGTACTTGTGCACGAGTAACTGTTGCAACTTTAGTTGTGTTAGGTGTTCCTGAACCTTTTTCAACACCTGCAGCTTTTTTCAAAAGAACTGAAGCTGGTGGTGTTTTAGTTACGAAATCAAATGATTTGTCTTCATATACTGAGATAACAACTGGGATGATCATACCAGCTTGATCAGCTGTACGAGCGTTAAATTCTTTAGTGAATCCCATGATGTTGATACCTGCTTGACCAAGAGCTGGTCCAACCGGTGGAGCTGGTGTAGCTTTACCAGCAGGAATTTGAAGTTTAACAACTTTTTCGACTTTTTTAGCCATTTATAAAATCCTCCTGTTGTGGTTTTGGCGGTAATTAAGATTTTTACCTCCCACAGATATGCTCAATAGCATACTCATTAATTATACATTATTTTAGAGAAAAGGCAAGGAATTTGCATCAAATATTTTCTAAAAAATACTTGATATGACAAGTTTTAGCTTAGTTTTTAAAAGCAAGTACTTTCAACTTTTTGATTCGGCTAAATTTCCTTTACTAGCTTGATCAAAAATTTAAAAGTATTTTTCAAGAAAAATCTTCTATCATTTACTTCTTCAAACTTTCAGTATAAAATATAAGACATGATGATGTACAAAATATTTTCCTTTTCTTTTATCTTTTTAACACCTATTTTTGCCTATATTCTTGTTAAATTTTTCAATTTAAATCGTTTTGGGATTCTCTTTACTGACCTTGCTTTCCCGCTTTTTGCTTTTGAAATTGCTCTTGTAGTCAGTAATTTTAGATAGTAGTGTTTTCTTTTACTATTTAATCTGTTTATCTTTGCTGGCACTTACCTTAACCGCATTTTTCTTAAAGAGAAATCACTCATTTTCTTACCGTCGTTTTGGTAAATTTTTCTGGCGTTCAGGTTTTATCGTCACATTTATTTTTTACATTATTGTTTTAATTTTAGTTTTTACACTTGCATAATAAAAACGTTAACCTTCTGGCTAACGTTTTTTTATTATGCTTCTGGAGTTGGCTTGGTCATTAAGACTTTACGAGGTTTTGTTCCTTCTGCTGGTCCGATGACTCCTGCTGCTTCTAATTCATCCATCAAGCGAGTGGCACGATTAAATCCGACTGACAAACGACGTTGAAGCATTGAAGCACTGGCTTTTTGAGTTTCAAGAACCAAAGCTTTAGCATCTTCAAAGAGTGGGTCACCTTCTTGTGAGCCATCGCTTCCACCTGATTTCAAATCAGATTCAGAAACTTCTCCTGGATCAAAGCTATCATCATAATCAGCTTCCGCTTGATTTTTAATAAAGCCAACAATACGTTCGACATCATCGTCTGAAATAAATGAACCTTGCAAGCGGACTGGGTGGTTTTCATCAATTGGTTTAAAGAGCATATCTCCTCGACCAAGAAGTTTTTCAGCACCATTTTCATCCAGAATAGTACGACTATCTGTCCCAGATGATACGGCAAAAGCGACACGCGAAGGCACGTTTGCCTTAATCAATCCACTGATGACATCAACTGATGGGCGTTGTGTGGCAAGAATCATATGAATACCAGCCGCACGCGCTTTTTGTCCCAAACGGATAATAGCATCTTCTATTTCTTTACTGGCAACCATCATCAAATCAGCAAGCTCATCTACGATAACCACAATAAGTGGCAATGGAATTTGTTTTTGCTCTGACTGTGCGTTAAATTCTTCAACCTTAGCATTATAGCCTGCAATATTTCGCACTCCAAAATGGCTAAAGAGTTCGTAACGATTTTCCATTTCATCAACCACTTTTTGAAGCGCACGCGCTGCTTTTCGTGGATTTGTCACTACTGGAATCAATAGGTGTGGAATGTCATTATAAACAGATAACTCAACCATTTTAGGGTCAATCATCATGAATTTGACTTGCTCTGGACGAGCTTTCATCAAAATACTTGCAATAATACCGTTGACGGCAACTGATTTACCTGAACCCGTAGACCCTGCCACAAGCAAGTGTGGCATACGTGCAAGGTCAAAGGTGCGGGCTGTTCCGTTAACAGCTTTACCAAGCGGAACTTCAAGAAGTTTGTTGGGATCTGTGTCTGCTTGTTCCCAAAGCTCACGGAAAGTAACTGTGGCAATCTCTGAGTTTGGTACTTCAATACCTACTAAAGATTTACCTGGAATCGGTGCTTCAATACGAACGTCTTTTGCCGCAAGGGCTAGCGCTAAATCATCAGCCAAGTTTGAAATGCGGTTAACACGCACACCAACGGCTGGCTTGACTTCGTATTTTGTAACTGACGGACCGATTTCAGCTCGTTCAACCTTGACATCAATACCAAAACTATTAAAGGTATCCTCCAAGACTTTGATATTTCTACGAACGATATTTTTTTCTTTTGACTGATTCTTCGGCTTATCAGGTGCAAATAAATCAATGGTTGGAAGCTTATAAAGAAGATTGGCTTTCGCTGTAAAATCAACTTCTAGTGGTTCCCCATCATCTTCTTGATTAGTCATTTCTTGCTCAGCCGGTGTCACTTCTGGTTCAAGATTTTCTTCAGAAGATACTTCTTTCAAACCTTCTGGCACATGCTCATAAGCCAAAATTTCAGGTTCAACTGCAGGAGTTTCATCTGGGATATTGTCAAACAACGATACTTCATTGTCATCTGGATCATCTAAAATCTCACCAGTCTCTTGATCAACCGTCAACTGAGCCAAACGTTCTTCTTCAGCTTTTTGAGCTTTTTCTTGACGTTTTTGTTCAGCAAGTGCACGTTTTTCCTCACGTTTGACAAAACGTTTTTGCTTTCTGATTTCATGTTTAGCAGACCACTCTTGTGATTTTTCTTTGAAGAAATCAATCAAATCATAAACTTCCCACGGACTCATCAAAAAGAGTCCAAGAATGATGAAAAGTCCCCCAATCAAGAATGTGCCAACATTTGAAAAAAGAAAAGCTACTGGCTTGTAAAGAACAGCACCAAGCATACCGCCACCAACAAATTTAGTGACTTTGAACTTGACCAAATCGCTAAAAATCAAGTTAGCTGTTGTGGAGAATATTTCCTTACCACGAAAGGCTGATAGTGAAAAAAGGTAAGCATGCCATTCTAACAAGAGGCCAATCATAGTCACCACAAAACCGCCAACTAAACCAGTATTCTTATGAAACCACTTAAATCCAAGAAAATAGAGTAGGACTGCAACCATCAACACGTAAGCCAAACTTCCCACTGCTAATCTCACAAGATTGTAAACTGTTATCCCAAAGATTCCCAAGCGAGCCATCGCAAAGAAAAAAATAACCGCTGTCACAATGGCTAAAATAAAGCGTTCCAGTGCCTTTTGTCTTTTTATTTCTGTTTTTGTCGGCCGCCGTGTTTTACGACCTTTTCTTCTACTTTTTGATTTTGCCATATCCTTATTATAGCATTTTTTTAAGCTTTTAGGTTATTAGCATAGATTTATGATAAAATGAAGTAGCTAAATAACTTCAATAAATTTATTGACACTTTGTCACCATAAGGATTTACTGATATGACAACTATTTGTTAATGAGGAGGTATCATGAAAAAACTATTGTCACTTGGTCTAACTGTCGTCTGCTTGGCTACTTTATCTGGTTGTGAAAACATGACCCGAGCCATTCGTGGAAATGATTATGTCGATGCTAAGACAGCAGCAAGTTCTTCTGCCGCGCAAGCCAGTGCCAGCGCATCATCATCAAAAGCATACCAAAAAGAAGTTAAAAAAGCTCTTCAAGCAGATGCATCTGCTTTTCCTCAATTATCAACAGAGGTTGCTCAAAATGAAGCTGAAGTCATCATGCATACCTCTAAAGGTGACATTACCATTAAACTCTTTCCAAAATATGCACCACTTACCGTGGAAAATTTCCTAACTCATGCTAAGAAAGGCTACTACGACGGTCTTCTATTTCACCGCGTAATTTCTGATTTTATGATTCAGTCTGGTGACCCTAAAGGAAACGGCACAGGAGGAGAATCTATCTGGAAAGGCAAAGACAAGAAAATCGATTCTGGTAATGGTTTTGCTAACGAAATCTCACCTTACCTCTATAACATCCGAGGAGCTCTTGCTATGGCAAACGCTGGTGCTAATACCAATGGTAGCCAATTTTCATCAACCAAAATCCAGCTGACCAATCTAGTCAGCTCTCAAGCGACAGCTATCCAAAAGCAATCATTGATGCTTATACTGAAGGTGGTAACCCAAGCTTAGATAAAAACTATACTGTATTTGGACAAGTTATCGATGGTATGGATATTGTTGATGCTATCTCTAAAGTAGATACTGATAGCAACGACAAACCAACTAGCGATATCACCATTACTAAGATTGACATTATCAAAGATTACAAATTTAAATAATCCCTAAAAAATCAAGTTAGGACTTCCTGCCTTGATTTTTGCTTGTTTTCCTAAAATAATCCTATAATGACAATCTTTCCACCTCACGGTTACAAGATTTTTGCTATAATAGAAGAACAGAAAGCGAGATAAGATGACACCAAATAAAGAAGATTATCTAAAATGTATCCATGAACTAGGAGAAACTAAAACTAAGATAACCAATAAACGAATTGCTGCCTTAATGCAAGTTTCAGCACCAGCTGTAACTGAAATGGTCAAAAAAATGATTGCTGAAGGGCTCATCGTTAAAGATAAAAAGGTTGGCTACTACCTGACCAAAAAAGGCTTATTATTAGTCTCACAACTCTATCGTAAACACCGCCTCATCGAAGTCTTTTTGGCTAATCAACTTCATTACAATGCCGATGAAATCCACCAAGAAGCTGAAGTCCTTGAACACACGGTCTCAACAATCTTCATCGACCGTCTAGAAGAAAAACTCAATTATCCTGAATTTTGCCCTCATGGTGGAACAATTCCTAAAAAAGGCGAGCTCTTGATTGAAGTTCACAACCAGACGCTCAGTCAAATTGAGGAATTAGGCACTTACCAAATATGTCGTACGCACGACGAAGCTCGTTTGTTAAACTACCTTGAAGAGCACGGCTTAGCAATTAACGATACCGTTGACTTGGTTAAAGTCGAGGACTTCGCTAAAACACATACTCTTGCCTATCAATCACGACAGCTCGTCATTCCTGAACGAATCGCTGAACAAATTTATGTGCAAAAGATTGACTAAGATTCCATATTAAAAGCCCGAGGCACTTGCCTCAGGCTTTTTTGACTTAAGCTAATTTTTCAAGGAATGTCATCAAAATTTTTGCTGATTGTTTACCAGCTTCCAAGATGAATTCATCAAATGTAATGTTGGCATCATGCGCAGCTGTATCTGACATAGCACGAACAACGATGAATGGTTTGTGCAAATTGTGAGCAGCTTGCGCAATCGCAGCTCCTTCCATTTCAACAGCTTGAACTTCTGGGAAGCGTGCTTTAATCGCATCGATTTTATCTTGCCCAGCAATAAATGAATCACCAGTCGCAATCAAGCCAATTTTGCTATCGATGTTAGCTTCCGTTAACACTTGTTCAAATGTTTTAACAAAGTTTGGTCTGATTCAAAATAAAGTGGTTGCGCAGCCATTTGACCGTAATCATAACCAAAAGCTGTCACATCAACGTCGTGGTAGACTAATTTGTCTGCAACAACAACGTCACCAATCTTCAAACCAGGAGCTACTGCACCTGCTGAACCTGTATTAATCACAACATCAACGCCAAAATGATCAGAAAGAATAGCAACTGACATAGCTGACATCACTTTACCAATACCTGATTGAACAAGAACAACTTGATGGTTGCCTAGCTTACCTTCGTAGTAAGTGTTTCCTAAAACATCGTGTTCTGTTTTGTTATCAAGATTTTCAACAAGAAGTTTTAGTTCTTCTTCCATTGCGGCAATAATTCCAATTTTCATCTCAAAAATACAAGAGCAATACCAATTGTTATTTCCAGAGTTATCCCCCTTGCTTCTCCTTCTAATTTTTATAGATTAAATACTGCGAAAAAGAGTGCAATCAATAAAATAACAACTACAAACATAATCAAGTTAAGTTTTCGCTGAAATTTACTGCGTTTCGCATTTTCAATTCGACGACTTTTGTAAACATGCTGATCGTCTTTTTTGCGTTCTTTCCATTTGTCCAAAACACCTCGAGAGTCTTCATATTCCTCATAAGGATCGTAACTAGTCAAGGTATCATATTGGTCAGTTCGGATAACCTTCGTTTCTTCATCTTCTAAATAATTATCGTCATAAAAGATTTCACCACGGTTAGCACGTTCGATTATCTCGTCTGTTAAAAGTGATCTACCCATTTTTTATCCTCCAAAATGCAGAGCATAATATTGAAGGGCTATGATTGTTTTAGCATCTTCGATTGCTCCAGATTTGACCAAATCCATGCATTCTTGATAGCTTAATTCAAGAATTTCTAAAACTTCATCATCATCTTGTGGTCGTGGATTTGGTACTTTTTGCAAATGAGTTGCTTGGTAAAGCTTAATTTTTTCATTGCAAAAACCAATGGCAGTGTAAAACTCATGAATTTGTTTTAAATCGCCAGAATATCCTGTTTCCTCTTCTAATTCACGCGCAGCGGCATCTTTCTCAGAGCTGTTTTCACCAATTTCGAGCTTACCAGCAGGGATTTCATAAGAAACTTTTTCAATAGCCTTACGATATTGTTTGACTAAAATAATTTTATTGTCATCTGTTACAGCTAAAATAGCTACAGCTCCACGGTGAAAAATCAATTCACGTTTGGCTTGTCCTAGATTATTTGGTAATTCAACATCATCGACAACAACTTTAATCACATGCCCATCAAAAATCTCTGTTCGCTTGAGCGTCTTTTCTTCAAAATCCATACTAAGCAATCTCCCTAAAAATTGTTCACTATAGATTTTACTACAAAATAATGAGAAATGCCATTCCAATGAGATTAAGCCTTTGAAATAGCCTTGGAACACACTAAATTTTTCTAAAAAATCTGGAACTTTCGTCCCAGACTTTATGATTATTTTTTCTTGTTGTTTGGATGGTGTGGTTTGTTTAAAGCATAGCCTGCTTTGTTAACTTGACGTCCACGTCCAATAGCAAGCGCATCTTTTTCAACATCTTGATAAATTGTTGAGCCAGCTGCTGTGAGGGCATTATCACCCAATGTCACTGGAGAAATAATTGTTGAGTTACTTCCAACAAAGACATTGTTTCCGATAGTTGTGTTAAATTTATGTTGGCCATCGTAGTTAGCAATAATTGTACCAGCTCCGAAGTTAACATCGTGTCCAGTCGTTGTATTTCCAATGTAAGTCAAGTGACCTGCTTTTGTACCCTTACCAACAGTTGATGATTTCACTTCAACGAAGTTACCAACGTGAACCATTTCTTCAAGTGTTGAATCAGGACGCACGTGAGCAAATGGACCAATGGTAACACTATCTTTAACGACAGATTTTTCAATCATAGAGTTTGTGATAACCACATTTTCACCGATTGTTGAATCAACAAGGTATGTTCCATTTGTCAAAACAGAACCTGCACCAACTTTTGTATTTCCTTTAAGGGTAACATTGGCTTCAATCATCACATCAGGAGCAACTTCAACGTCAACATCGATGTAAGTTGCTGCTGGATTTTGGAAAGTAACACCGTTAACCATGTGTTTTTTATTAATGCGACGACGCATGATGTCTTCTGCAGTAGAAAGTGCCACGCGGTCATTAACGCCAAGGCTTTCATCAAAATCATGAAGAACATAAGCACCAACTTTTTTACCAGCGTTACGGAAAATTGAGATAACATCTGTCAAGTAGTACTCACCTTGAGCGTTGTTTGTGTTGATGTTTTTAAGAGCTTCAAACAAACGTTCGTTATCAAAAACGTAAGTTCCTGTATTGATTTCTTTAACCTGGCGTTCAAACTCAGAAGCGTCTTTTTGTTCAACGATTTTAAGCACTTCACCATTTTCATTACGGATGATACGTCCATAACCGAATGGATTTTCAGCAGTCGCTGTTAAAATAGTTGCAACGTTTTTGTGGCTAACGTGAAACTCAATCAATTCTTTCAAGCTTTCACCAGTGATAAGTGGTGTGTCACCTGCAATAACAAGTGTTTGTCCTTCAAGACCAGCCAACTCATCTTCTGCCATCATGACAGCATGACCAGTTCCAAGTTGTCAGTTTGCATGACAAATTCTGATTTGCCAGCTAAAACTTCACGAACCATTTCGGCTTTATGACCAATAACAGTCACATTTTTTTCTGGATTCAAAGCTGATACAGCACGGAAAACGTGTTCTAACATGGTAATGCCAGAAACTTTATGAAGGACCTTAGGAAGATCAGATTTCATACGTGTTCCTTTACCAGCTGCTAAAATAATTGCGTAATTTGACATGACTATAATTCCTTAAAAAAATAGAGTAGATTTGCAAGTCATGAAAGGAAAATTCCTTACATTAACTTACACAAGCTACTCCATTATATCACATTTATAAGCATTGGGCTCATTTTTATCCGTTAGAGGCTGTTAACAGCTGCTTCTAAAACTTCCATCACCAAACGGCTGTGCTCAAGCGCCAGTTTCATAGCTGTCATATCTTGGTGCTCTATGATGGCTTGGAAAGCCACAAATTCATCCTGCATGCGGTGATTAAGTGAATTTTCGTTAATCATTGTCATACTTTGACCGTTTAGAGCTAGGGACAATTCTGGCATACTATTAGTTGGTCCAAGTACAGCAATAGAGCCTTTATTTCCTTGAATAGTTGATTTGATGTCAGCACTACAATCTTTAGCACCAATACAAGCAGCCTTGAAATGTCCATAATCCATCATCAAGATTCCTGAAGTGTCCACATCACGTTCCATATTTGCCAAATATTGCACTCGTTCAGGCTTACCAAACAAACCAACAACCAAATGAATATTGTAAATATTTAAGTCACGAAGAGCTCCACCACCTTTTGCTGGGTCAAAAGCTGGTGCAATTTCACCACGTTTAAAGGCGTCATAACGTGATGAATATTGAGAATAATTGCACTCGACAATCTTAATGTCCCCAAGTTTTGATAGGTTAGCTTTGATAGAAGCAAAATTGCCAAGATATTGATTAGTGATAGCTTCAAGCAAGATACGATTTTTTTGCTCTGCAATTTTTGCCAAGTCCTCAAATTCTGCCAAAGTCAGCGTAAATGGCTTTTCACAAATGACGTGTTTGCCAGACAACAAAGCTTTCTTTGCGTAGTCATAATGCAGGTGATTAGGAAGGGCGACATAGACCGTATCCACTTCTGGATTTGCCAAAATGTTATCGTAGTCGCTGCTAGCTTGACTAATCGCATAAAGCTCAGCTAGCTTTTCAGCCTTTTCAATGCTGCGCGGTGTTGATAAAATCGCTGATAATTCGATTCCATTAATTTCTTGTAAAACTGGTAAAACCTCTTCAACGATTTTTCCTGTTCCTAAAATAGCTAATTTCATGGATTTCCTCCTAATTAATGTCTAAGCACAGTTTAGCACATATTCGTTTTTCAAACTGATACTATAACAAGTAATTGTCATACTAAAGTTTGGGATAGACCACTTCAAATTCTTCAAGAACAATTTGACTATCACCGTTAAATGTCAGACCGTATTCATTGTAATAAGGTTTGAAAAAGTTCTCGTGGACATCACGCCAATAAGCTAATGTCCTATCACCTTCGCCTTCTTTGAAAGCGTGCTCTGCTGACACCTGATTAAATGGCACAACAGAAACTTTCTTGATTTGAATGATACAAACTGCTTGGTCTTGACTGTCGAGAACCACATCATAAGACCCAACCTCAGGTAGCGGGTCATTATCAACAGCATATAAATCATAAGCCGACGCTGTCGCTGTTTTTGTTCCTTCAAGGACTAGTTGCGCTAACAAATCCGCTTCTACTCCAAATTGCCAAGCATCAATATCATCTCCGATTGAAGGATTTATTTTTTTGTATTTGTTCCAAAGTTCTTGTGCGTTCATAGGCTTTCTCCTGTTCTTTTCTGTCTTACTTCAATTACGAGTTCGACAGTGAGTAGCCTATGGTTTTCTCCTCTTCATTTCTGAAGTCTCCTTATCTCTATTATTTCAAACTCCAGCCGCCGTCGATTTTGATGATTTCGCCTTGCATGGAGCTTGCTTTGCCTGATGCTAAAAATTCTGTTAAATCAGCGATTTCTTCAGGATTACTCCAACGTCCAATTGGTGTTTCTTGGGCGACCCAGTCAGCCAAGCCTCCTGGTTCAAAATCGCTAGCTGTCATGGCTGTTTTGACCGCACCTGGTGCGATACCAAAGACTTGAATCTTGTCTTTAGCATAGTCAAGTGCAAGCTGGCGCGTGAAACCTGCAAGGGCATGCTTGCTAGCTGTGTATGCCGCTCCACCCCCACCTGCAATAAATGAAGCAATCGAGCACATGTTAATGATAATACCTGATTGTCTTTCAACCATTTTGGCTAAATAATAGCGAGTGATTTTGACTGTCGCAAAAAAATTGGTCTGAAACACACGCTCGAGTTCATCATCTGACACCTCAAGCAATGGCTTATAAGCGTCGAGAATTCCAGCGGTGTTACACAAGATGTCCACGTCCTGAACAAAGTCGTAGAGCGCAGCTAAATTCGTCGTCAAATCTAACTGTAGGAAATGAAAGTTTCATTTTGAATCTCAGGCGCTTGTGATTTATCAACGCCGTATACCGCACAGCCATTTTCCAAAAAAAGTCGCGCTTGCGCAAGCCCAATTCCTGAGCTGACACCTGTGATAAGTACTTTAGTCATGAACTTCAACCCAATCAGTAGCTAGGACATCACATGGTGTTGGTGACCACATTGAAAAACCTTCGCCCTCGCCTGACACATTAATGAGGAAGTAAGGTGTCACTGGAAGTGCTACGCCATTTTGCTCGATGCTATCAAATAACTGAACGTAGTTTTCTGCTCCGCCCCAACCAGTGCGTACATATTTTTTTTTAGCCTTTAAACCTGGCAAAATTTCTTCAAAAGTCATTTCTCTCTCCTTGATTGTTAATACCACTAGTATACCAAAAACGAGCGCCTAGGCTCGTTTTGGTTATCGTCTTAAGATTTTCTTAGCAATTGCAATGATTTTATGCAGCATTGGTCGTGGATAATAGCGGAAAGTTCCCATTTTGCGGACAATGTAACCATTGAAGTTTTGTTTGAAACGAAGAACACCATCGCTGCCATCGAAAATTCCTTGAATACCAAGGAAAGTATAGAAATTAATGCCACGTTTCAGTGCTTCCATCATCACATGCTCTTGAAGGGCAACAGGCGCATAAAATTTATTAAATTCGGTATATGAACCACTGAAAAGATAAACAGCTTCTTGTGGTGTATAAACGAAAAGACTTCCTGCCAAAACCACATCCTCTGAACCATGTTTTTGAATCAATTCTTTAGCTTCTTTAAGGCGAACATCAAAAGTTGAAATTTGCTTATCAAGCTGTGCTTTTTGTTTATTAACCTTGGCTGAGTTAACCCCTTCAGCAATCTTTTGATTCAAAACCGCCAAGTCAGCTGCAATTTTATCATGACCTGCCTGCATATTTTTGAGATAATCTTGAAAATTAATTGTCGCAATCACGAACTCACACTTATCACCAAAACTATCATAAAAAGCTTCATAATAATCTAACGGTTTATCTGTATATTCACGGCGTTCAGATGTTGATGCTGTGATTTCTTTAAAGATGTGAAGTTCATCACGGGTTAATTTGCGCACTTTAATTCCAAATGAATTTGTCTTGTTAACAAGTGGGCGACCTTTTTTACTAAATGATTTACGAAGCGTTTCAGGTGTTAATCCTGACAAATCCTTCACGTAATGCCAGTCAGGCTCACCTCCTGGATAGCCTGTCTGAAGACCGTCATAACTGTATCCCAAATCAGTCAAACAGCTAATCAATTCGGGCTTTTCATCATCGTTTGGATTACCATGATTGTCAAAACTTTGGTAGGTGTCATATGGCTTAACAATCAGTTCAAAGGCACCATTTTCCTTAGCATAAGCTTTTAATTCCTTATAAAATTCTGAAAGGTAAGCTGTACTTGTCGAAGCTGGTCCAGAATTGATTTCCATGTGAAGTCCACCAGTCATCGGCATACTATAAAGCACGCCAGCCACCTGAATAGCTCCATCTGTTTCCAATCCTAAAAATGTAATGTCAAAGCCACGTTTTTCGAGTAAATCTGCCATTTCAACAGTTTGCATAAAAGAACGTTCTTTAAATCTCGTATTTAATATTTCATAATCTTCTCTTGATAAGATTTTCAATGTCATTTTACACGTTTCTCGATTCTAACAAATTCTGTTTCTTTCGCTACTAAAAATATCAAATGAATCTTAACCGAAAATCAATAAATCATTTTCAGAATTTCCACTATCTTTTCAATTTTCTTTACATTTGAGAGTAATATAAATACTCAGCTTTTGCGCTAAAGATACACAAAAGCTGAGTATTCTATTTATTAAATTTTGATGATTAACCGATTTGGCTACCGTTTGGTACACTTGGGTCAACTGTAAGAACACTCAAGTTACCGTCATGTTCAGCTGATAAAATCATACCTTGGCTAAGAAGTCCCATCATTTTACGTGGTTTCAAGTTAGCTACGATTTGTAATTTTTTACCAACAAGTTCTTGTTCGTTTGGATAGAATTTTGCAATTCCTGAAAGGATTTGACGGTCTTCACCATCACCAGCATCAAGACGGAATTTAAGAAGTTTTTCTGAACCTTCAACTTTAGAAACTTCTTTAACTTCAGCGACACGGATTTCTACTTTGTCAAAGTCGTCAAATTTAATAGCTTTCTTTTCGTTTTTAAGTTCAACTTCTGCTGGATCCCATTCTTTTTCTTCAGCAATTACTGCACCTGCACCCATGTTCGCTTTGATGTAGTCAATTTCAGCTTCCATATCAAGACGTGGGAAGATTGGTGTTCCTTTAGCAACCACTTTCACACCTTCTGGGAATCCTGACAAAGCAAGATTTTCAAGGTCAAAGTTAGCTCCAAGACCAAGTTGTTCCATGATAGCATTTGATGTTGTCATCATGAATGGTTGGATAAGGTGAGCAACCACACGAAGACTAGCTGCCAAGTGAGCCATTACTGCTGCTAATTCATCACGTTTAGCTTCATCTTTAGCAAGTACCCAAGGAGCTGTTTCATCAATGTATTTGTTTGTACGTGAGATGATACTCCATACAGCATCAAGTGCGCGTGGGTAATCAACAGCATTCATTTGTTTGTGGTATTCAGTGATTTTTTCAGCGACAAGTGCTGCCAAGTCCGCATCAAATTCAGTCACGTTTTCAACATAAGCTGGCACTTCGCCACCGAAGTATTTGTTAATCATGGCAACAGTACGGTTAAGAAGGTTACCAAGGTCGTTGGCTAATTCATAGTTAATACGTCCAACGTAATCTTCTGGTGTAAATGTTCCGTCTGAACCTACTGGAAGTGAACGCATGAGGTAGTAACGAAGTGGGTCAAGACCGAAACGTTCGACAAGCATTTCTGGATAAACCACATTACCTTTAGATTTAGACATTTTACCGTCTTTCATGACAAACCAACCGTGGGCAATCAAGCGTTCAGGCAATTTCATGTCAAGCATCATCAACATAATTGGCCAGTAAATTGAGTGGAAACGAAGGATATCTTTACCAACCATGTGGAAGACTGTTCCGTTCCAGAATTTATCAAAGTTTGCGTGGTCTTCTTGACCATATCCAAGTGCAGTTGCATAGTTAAGAAGGGCATCAATCCATACGTAAACAACGTGTTTAGGATTTGAAGGGACTTTAACACCCCATGTAAATGATGTACGGCTGACAGCCAAATCTTCAAGACCTGGTTCGATGAAGTTTTTAATGATTTCGTTCATACGACCATCAGGCTGGATGAAGTCTGGGTGTGCATGGAAGAACTCAACCAAGCGGTCAGCGTATTTTCCAAGGCGTAGGAAGTAAGATTCTTCAGAAACCCATTCAACTTCGTGTCCAGAAGGAGCGATACCACCGATGACTTTCCGTTTTCATCACGGAAGACTTCTTCTAATTGGCTTTCTGTAAAGAATTCTTCATCTGAGACTGAGTACCAACCAGAATATTCACCTAGATAGATATCATCTTGTGCCAACAATTTTTCAAAAACTTCAGCAACAACTTTTTCATGATAATCATCAGTTGTACGGATAAATTTATCATATGAAATGTCAAGCATTTTCCAAAGTTTTTTAACATCAGCAGCCATGCCGTCAACGTATGCTTGTGGTGTAATGCCAGCTTCTTCAGCTTTTTGTTGAATTTTTTGACCATGTTCATCAAGACCAGTCAAATAGAAAACATCATAGTTCATCATACGTTTGTAACGTGCTAAAACGTCACAAGCAATTGTTGTGTAAGCAGAACCGATGTGAAGCTTACCAGATGGGTAGTAAATCGGTGTTGTAATATAAAATGGTTGTTTACTAGTCATTTTCTTTCCTTTCAAATAGGAGCAAATGAAACTCCTTTATTGATAACACCTAATTATAACACAAATTTATGGCTGATTATAGGCTAAATGCTGGAGCATACGAAAAAATCGTATTCAAAAGAGCTTGGATTTTTCATACCAAACTCTTCGCTGTTTATTCTTGATTAGTTACTTCAAATTTAGTCAAGTAATTATCATCTTGAAGTTCACCTTTAAATTCATCCCCAACAGCAAGGAAAGGAAGTTTGTCTGTTGTATCAGTCGTTGCTTTAACTTTATAAATCTCTCCTGATGATGAGATGTAGTAAACTGTTGAGCCTGAAATCATTTGACTGGCTAATTTATCCACCACTCCAGTGATTACTTTGACTTTTTTGGCTTCGCCAGAATTGTCAGCAACACCAGACAAAGCTGAAGTATCTGAATCCGTGAATTTAGTAATCAAAGTCTCGATATCATTATCAACGGTCACTTGTTGGTAATCTTCTGCATCAACGATAGCGTAAGATTTAACCAAACCAGCAGCATCTTTCAAAGATACAAGATAATAAGCTTTGCCATCTAATTTTACCAAGGTTGGAGCTGTTGCTTCATAATGTTTTTCTTGCACTTCTCCTTCGGCTGATTCTTGAGCTGCTGTTTCTGTTGCTGAAGCTAACTTATAATTTGTCACTTCACGAGTACGCATGTTGACCAAGATAAAGCCAAGGTTTGAAGAATCTGCAGTAGCCGATGTGATACCTGTGTAAAGGTAAATATCAGAACCAATTGAAATATAGTTATAACTATCGGTTATCTTTTTCACATCTGTTTGGCTAAAGACAGTATTCCAAAAACCTTTTTGATAAGTGTAATAATCATCAACGCGGCTAATCACATTATTAGCAGAAAAGACGCGGTCAACCCATTTTGGAACATCATTAAGATCATAACGTTTGGTTTCACCTGTGACTGCATTGAGCAAAATCGCTCCTGTTGGGTCGTTAGATGTCAACATGAACTTAGGTTTATAAGTTGTTGCGACGTAGTAAGGATTGCCTTTATCATCGACTTCAAACGATGGATCACCAAAAATCACTGTTGGGTATTTTAGGCGTAAATAGCGGAGCGTATCATTGAAGAAGTATTCAGAATCAGAATATTTCATTCCTTTATCAAGTTTAACTAGCGCTGCTTTACCAGTTGTTTGGTTGACTTTGACATAGTAACCAATTCCGTCTTTGTGGTTAGAGAACCATTTCCAGAAAGATTTGTATTCAAGAGGTGAGACTCGGTAAGGTTGCTCACCAATGGTCACTTGACGATAATCATCTGAAATGCCAAATTGTGAAACTTTATCAATCGTTCCAAGGTAAGTGTCACCAATTTTCTTAGCTGATGAACGGTCGAGCAAAGCCAAGTGAGAAATATCTGTTTCTGGGAAGTCAGAAGCAAAATCAGCATCTTTGACCTTAATCACATTAGCATAACTTTTTGCTCTAAACAAACGAGAGTTTAAAAAAGTTGATGCACCAAGAATAAGTAAAATCGCCGCAATAGCAAAGCTGATAGCTGACAAAACTTTTCCAAAAGTAGGTCTTGGTGCTGAAACCACTTTTCTAGCACGACTACCTGTCATTTGGAAAGTCACTTGTTGGACTTTGCCACCAAGAGACAACAAAGCAAGACCACCAAAAGCCAAAGCCAAGCCCTCTAAAACAAAAAGCCAAAATGCTACGCTAAAAATATTAATGGGCGGTAAAAAAATCCAATAGCTGATTAGCATTACTAAAAACCATAAAGCAATTAACCAATAGGATACCGTCTTTTTCATCACAATATCTCCTTTAATTTTGTTCTATCATTATAACACAATTAAACAATTTTACAGCTAAAAAACTAGGCAAGTCAGTTTTTAGGCTTTTCGACTAAGAAAAAAAGAGTAAATCATCGGCGCAATAATCATAATAGCAATGACTACTCCCATCACATAAGGCATAGCCACTTGAACAAAACTCTCAAGCAAGATAAGCAAACCACCAAGCACCCAAAGTTTACCTGCCATTCGGTGTGTCTTATACCAATTTTTGTCATCAGACAACGTCCAAGGGGTGCGAATACCGATGGTATGATTGCGATGTGTTTTTGGCAAATAATTTCCGAGGATTATAAAAATAATCCCCAAAAAAGCTGTCACAAGAGTCGGACTACTCTTCACCCAGCCAAGAGCATTCGCATAAATTGACCCTTGAACAATGAAACTAAAAGCTGGAACAATCCAAGCATAGAGCTTTCTCATTTTAGCTGGAGCAGCTACTTTTACAGATTCCTTTTCAAGTGAGGCTAAAGCAATAATTTGAAAAATCACAAATAAAATTGGGAAAGCAACAAGGGCGAAGAGCTTACTACTGTAGCATCCGCTTTCCCATCAATTCCAAAATGAGTTGGTACTTGCTCTGGCAAAGCGTTCCAGAAAAATGCCCCAAGCAAAGCTGGCAAAACAATCACAAAACTTGTTAATATAGGTTGTTTTTATTCATTTTCATCTTCTGATTTCTCCTTTAAATCCGCAAGCCAAGTCATAATATCTTCCAAAACAGAAGTACATAACTCATAGTAAATAAAATTCTTTTCACGCCTTTCAACTACTAAACCTGCTTTTTTCAAAATGCTCAGATGGTGCGAAATAGTTGCTCCAGAAAGATCGAAATGACTAGCTATCTCACCAGCTATCAAAGAATTTTCTTTTAACAAGGTCAAAATCTCTCGCCGAATGGGATGAGAAAGTGCCTTGAATGTCTCTGCAAATGCCATAACAATTCCCTACTTTTCTAAAAAACTATTTAGAAATTTATCTAAATAGATTATAATCCTTTAAAAAAACAGTCACAAGAAAAAAGCTTTAAAATCGCATGCCAGTTCATTTTTTGATAAAATAGAAACTAACGATTAAACTTTAGAAAGAAGAAAAAAGCTTTGCTCACCCAAGGCTTTGGGATAAGAATATGAAACTCATTTCATGGAATATTGACTCAATCAATGCTGCCTTAACTAGTGATTCAGCCAGAGCTGTTCTTTCACGCGCCGTCATTGATACTTTGGTAGCTGAGGATGCTGATATCATCGCTATCCAAGAAACAAAACTCTCAGCAAAAGGGCCTACCAAAAAGCACCTTCAAATTTTGAATGACTACTTCCCAGATTATGAGATTTCGTGGCGTTCTTCTGTTGAACCAGCTAGAAAAGGCTACGCTGGGACAATGTTCCTTTATAAAAAAGGGTTAACACCAGAAATCTCTTTCCCAGAAATCGGTGCTCCAGATACCATGGATAGTGAAGGACGCATTATCACACTTGAATTCGATAACTTTTACGTCACTCAAGTATACACACCAAATGCTGGCGAAGGGCTTAAACGCTTAGCCGAACGTCAACTTTGGGATGAAAAATACGCCCAATACCTAGCTGAACTTGACCAAAAGAAACCTGTTCTAGCTACTGGTGATTACAACGTTGCCCACCAAGAAATCGACCTCGCCAATCCCAATTCAAACCGCCGTTCTGCTGGATTTACCGATGAAGAACGTGCTGGCTTTACTAACTTGCTGGCTAAAGGGTTCATAGATACTTCCGTCACCTTCACGGTAACGTTCCAAACGTATACAGCTGGTGGGCACAACGTAGTAAGACAAGTAAAATTAACAACACTGGCTGGCGCATTGACTACTGGCTCACTTCAAACCGCATCGCAGATAAAGTAACAAAATCAGAAATGATTGACTCAGGCGCACGCCAAGACCATACACCAATTATCTTAGAAATTGATTTATAAGTGGTGTGATTGGCAGGTTCAACTTTTCAATGGACTTGACTCGCTTTTCTATTTCTTGGCTCGTGAAAAACAGTCCAGTGGACTGTTTTTTTACTCAACTCCTTTTAAAGCTTCAACCATATTAATGGTTTTATTTTTATGGCTGATAATGAGGGTTGTGACTGCAGATGTCACCAAGACTAAGGCACTGGCAATCAAGAGAACTTGCCAAGTGATGTAGGCTGTGTACTCAATACGAATGGTTGAGAAGTTTGCCACATAGCATCTCAAGAACCAGATTCCCATTGGAATTCCTAGAATCCAACCAATTGATGTTGACATAAGATTTTCAATCATGGTAATCAATTGCAAATTTTTCTTAGAAAACCCAAGAACTTGAAGCGTTGCATAATCACGCATCCGTTCGACAAAATTCAGAGAACCAAGGTTATAGAGAACAACAATAACAAGTAGCAATGCAAAACCGATAATCATCAAGAAGACACTCATCAAGCTACTCACAAAATCATAAGCATTCTTTTCTTGATCTGATTTATTAATGACCGATAAGATATTTTGATCATTTTTGATATCATCTTTTGACACGGTCTTATCCACCAACAAGGTTTGCGGATTAAATTTACCACCAGCTGCCTCAAAAGTTTCTGACCTGATGTAGGCTCCTTGGTTAGTCTCACTTGTGACAATTCCTTTAACTTCAAATGAATAAGATTTACTGTCTTGATAAGGAGTTACTTTCAGAGTTTCTCCTTTTTTGATTCCAGCTAATTCCGCAAAACGATTGGTAACATAAATACCGCCTTTTTCAACTGATTTATTGTTAGCAAGTCCTTGCATTAACAAAATCACCATCACTAACAATAATCAAGAGACGATTATAACCATCATCTTTTGAAAAATGAGCTCGGTTAATTTGTCCCCCTTGACCTTAATAAGTTTTAGCTGCTTGATTGTAATTAGCAACCGTCAAGCGTTTAGCGTATAAAAAATCAGTATTATAAGCTTTATCCACCAAATGATTCATTGAAATCGGCATACCGACACCTGCAATCAAAAGCATCATACTTCCAGCAACACCAACAATTCCCATAAGTACCCTCACCCTGTTAATGAAGGCATCACGAATTGCCCATTTGGTTTCATCAGAAATACGATTCCAAAAAAGAGGAACTTTTTCAAGAAATAGGTGGTGAACTTTCTTCGTTTTTCCTCGTAAGAAAACAGCTGGCAGTCCCTTAATAACCTGACGAGATGCCAAATAAGCTGACAAGGTACAAATAAAGATGACAAGCAAAATGACAACCAACGACGACCATGAATAAGCAATCTGCCAATGTGGCAAGGTAAACATCGTCTTTTGTGTCTCAAGCACAAAAAGCGACATCAAAGGAGAGATAGCTGCACCAGCCAAAGCTCCAAAACTTCCAACTAATAAGCCAAAAGAAATATAATGCCAAGTAATTTACCCATTTGAATAGCCCAAAGCTTTAATGACTGCAATTTTTTTGGTTTAACTTTCAATCAGGCGTCGAATGGTCGTAAACATGGCAAGAATTGCTAAAAAGATAAAGATGAAAGAGAAATTTCGAATTTGTCCAACGCGACCAGTCGCTTCCGACACTTCTGTCAAAGTTTTCTGGTTATCATAAGAAAACAAATGTTTCCCTAAAATCTCTTCAATATTGTGTCTAATATCACCCTTTTTGGCATAAATGTCAAGAGCATTGTTAGTTGTGTGACCTCTAGTCATCTTGGCTAAGGCTTTCTCTGGCACATAACCATAAGTATAGTTCTTAGAATTTGGTGCTAAATATTCAATACTTCTCGTAAAATAAATCTTATCTGCTGACTCAACCAAACCTTTAATCGGAAAATGAATGGTTTGATTAGCAATCACAAGAGTTACGTCATCATCAAGTTTCAAATGATTTTTTTCCACAAAATTTCTATCTAACCAAATGCCTTCAGAATCATTATCAAAGTTTTTCCCTTTATCAACAGCAATCACTTTTTTAGCCAATTCATCAAACCATTCTAACGTTAGATACTTTTCTGAATCATTCTTAAGATCAACCTTAGCTAGAAGCTTTGTCTTGGCATCAACCCTTTCCACAGAAGGTAAGTTTGATGTCTTACATTTGATTCTTGCTAATAGCATCCGCTTGAAGCAAAACCGTAGGCAAATGCGAATCTAAGATAAAAGTATCTAAACTTTTCTCCAAACCATGTCAAGCACCCTGCAAACCAACAAAAAATCAGCACACTTAACAAGGACATCAAAAACACTGAAAAGAATTGTTGCCAATTTGAAACTTATTCAAGAGTTCCAAAATAGCATTTTTCAGGCCAAGTTCCTTGATCATCAAAGGATAAATGTTCGAGCACAGCTCACGCAGTTCAAAAACAACATCATCCAAAGTGTTCAAGACCTCGCTTTTGTCAACGTCTCCTGCAGACTCAATTTGTTTCTTATGGTAAATCACCTCTTGAATAATCGTGTCGTGAATAGTGATGGCAATGTCCTCACGCTTCATCTCAACGGCAGAAAAAATTGTTTGTCCATCCAGGCGATAATTTAGCTGCTTTGCCATATCCATAAAATCCTTGATAATCGGCAAAGAACACAAAATAAACAAGAAACAGTAAACCACCACCAACCATATCAGCATAAATTTCATCATAACTGTAAAGGAAATCATGAGAAAAGTTGACACGATAGCCTCCAAAATGTAGACCACAGGTAAGGATAAGTGCGTTCTCGTTATCGTTAAACGATTGACAATTAAATGATTCACAGCTCCCATAATCGGCAGAAATAATAAAGGAATCAAACTGAGTAGCGTTAATAAAATTAAATTAACCTTCTGCAAAAGAAATGATGGATAATCCTTTACCAAAGAAAAGGCAGCTAATATCAACAAAATCGAGAAGCTGACATAAAAAATACCGTCAGATAAGTATTTCACAAAAATCAAAGGAAGTGAGAACTCTTGGACCAAAATGAAAATCAAAATGGTCACCAAAGAATACCCCATAACAATCCTTGAAAACAAAGACAATTTTGTTGCCGCTTCTTTAAGAATACTCGCTCGCCAAAAAATATCAATGAAAAAAGGAAGCAAGGTGATATACAAAACCACAAATTAGCGCCCTAAAGTATCTCCCATACTCGAAGGTATCAGGGAGCTAAGAAAGAATGCTGTCACAATTAAAAACAGGTTATATCGCTTACTTGACCGACTCGTCTTGTCTTTTTTAAAAGGTAAAATCGCCCAAACTAATAACACAAAGGCTATCGCTTCAAAAATAAGAAACAAAGGTTTAAATGACTGATTTCCCTTAAAAACAATCCGTTTTTCCTGATGATTACGCTAGACAAGAACAGATTTTGCCTGTTCAACAATCAACCATTTATTCAGCAAAACGTTTTTACTGCTCTCTTGTTGATCAATTTTTAAAAGAATATCTCCTTCAGAAAGTTCTGTTTCCTTGGCTAAGCCACCATTGTGAATATCTGTAACTCGCCAATTACCATTTTTAAAATCAGCTTCAACTCCCAGATAATGGTGATGGCTTGTAAAAAGCAAAATAATACATCCCAATCACTAAAAATAACAACAAGGATATTCTCAGCCAAACTTTCTTATTTATCCTAAGCATCTCTCATCTCCTTTTCCATAAAAATCCTCAAATCGTGCGATATGAGACTATTATAGCAAAAAAGGCATCGAAATAAGGTGTGATATTAAATATTCTAATTTTTTAAGGACTGTAAGGCTAAAAAAATCCTGAGTCGAACTCAGGAAATCATTCTTAGTCTTTCAATAATTCAGTATACGACTTACGGTGACCAAGTTGCAAGACTTTACCATCTTTAACTAAAACAGGACGCTTAATCAACATACCATCAGAAGCAAGTAAATCAGCAGCTTCATCAACCGTTAAGGCATCAACCTTGTCTTTCAAGCCAAGTGCACGATAAGCTTGACCGCTAGTGTTGAAAAAGTTTTTAACTGTAAAAGAAGAATTTTCAATCCATGACTTAATTTGATCAGCCTTTGGCGTATCAAGTGTGATATCAATTGCTTCAAAATCAGCCCCTAATTCTTTCAATTCTGCCTTAGCACGACGGCATGTGCTACATTTTGGGTATTCGTAAAAAGTAAACATCTTCTGCTCCTTTGCTAACTAGAAATCATTGTCTTCATTATATCAAATAAAGACAAAAAGAGCCGAGATTTAATCTCAGCTCACCTTAATTATTTCTTAGCAATCAAACGAACACGAATGATATTATCGCTTGCTTCAAAGTTGGCTACTAAATGATCAACTTTAGCTTTATCTGTCTCATCAAGGTCAAGCAAAGTATAAGCATAATCACCTTTTGATCGGTTGATGATGTTATCGATATTAATACCTAATTCCGAGACAGCTGTTGAAATTTTAGCCACGATGTTTGGCACATTTTTATTAATCAATGTGATACGATATGGCGCTGTCAAAGCTTGGTGAACATTAGGGAAGTTAACTGAGTTTGTAATTTCGCCAGTTTCCATAAATTGACGAATCGTCTTACCAGCCATGATAGCACAATTAAGTTCAGCTTCAGCTGTTGAACCACCCACGTGAGGGAAGACAGTGATTTTATCTTTGTTAAGCAATTCTTCAGTTCCGAAGTCTGTAATGTAACGTTTGACAATACCTGCTTCGATAGCTTCAAAAAGCGCTACATTATCAACCAATTCACCACGCGCAAAGTTGATAACAACAGTTCCTTTTTGCATCAAACCAAATGCTTCGCTATCAAAGGTATGGTGTGTTTCATCTGTTAATGGCACGTGAACAGTAATGTAATCACAATTTGCAAAAATTTCTTTGACATCATCAACACGTTTGACATGGTGTGAAATATTCCAAGCTGTTTCAATAGAAACATATGGATCGTAACCCAAAACGTTCATCCCAAGACGTTGGGCATAGTTAGCAATACGTCCACCAATAGCACCAAGTCCGATAACACCAAGTGTTTTACCAGAAATTTCATTTCCAGCAAATTGCTTTTTGCCAGCTTCGACTTGTTTTGGAACGTCATCACCCGAAAGTGTATTAACCCAAGCGTTAGCTGCGATGTAATCACGTGCCGACATCAAAATTGATGCAAGCACCGCTTCTTTAACCGCATTAGCATTGGCACCTGGCGTATTAAAGACCACAATTCCTGCTGCTGTTGCATCGGCAATCGGAATGTTATTTGTACCCGCACCTGCACGAGCAATAGCTTTTAGATTTTCTGGAAATTCAACGCCGTGAAGATTTTGACTGCGAAGAATAAAAGCATCTGGATTTTCTGCTAAATCACCATCAACTTGAAATTGATTTCCTAATTCTTTAAGACCTACTTGATTAATATTATTAAATGTTTTAACACTGTATACCATATTTACCCCTTTACACCAAGAGCCTGGGATAAAATCTCAGACTCAAATGGCTTATATCGCTATAAAAGAAAAATCTTGTTTATTCCTAATCAGAATCATTGACAGAAAGCCTTATTTGTTTTCTGCTTCAAATTTTTTCATGAATTCAATCAAATCAAGCACACCTTGACGAGGGAAGGCGTTGTAAAGACTTGCACGCATACCACCAACTGAACGGTGACCTTTAATATTCTTAAAGCCTAACGGTGTTGCTTCTACGACAAACTTAGCATCAAGCTCTTTACTTGGTGTCACGAATGGAATATTCGCTACCGAACGTTCTGCTGGGTTCTTAACAGGATTTGTATAGAAGTCTGATTGGTCGATGAAGTCATACAAAAGACCTGATTTTTCACGGTTAGCAGCCTCCATCTTGTCAACACCACCGAAAGCTTTCACCCAATCAAAGACAAGTTTTGCAATGTAGATGCTGTATGCAGGTGGTGTATTGTAAAGTGAACCCGCTTCAGCTTGGATACGATAATCAAGCATTGCAGAAAGTGTTGGCTCATCATTCAAGAAATCTTCACGAACAATAACAACAGTCACACCAGCAGGGCCAATATTTTTTTGAGCGCCCGCATAAATCAGTGCAAAATCTTCAACATTGTAGCGAACCGCTAAAATATTTGAAGACATGTCCGCCACAATTGGCACACCATTAGTATCAGGAAGATCGTAAATAGAAGTTCCTTCGATAGTGTTATTTGTTGTGATGTGAACGTACGCAGCTTCAGGGTCAATATCTTTAGAATCAAATGTAGGAATATGATCGTATACAGTATCTTCTGACGAGGCTAGGAGCACGGTTCAAAAGGAACGGATTTGGACAATTTAACAGCTTCAGCATAAGCTTTTTTACCCCATGATCCACCAACTAGATAATATGCCTTACGTCCCTTAGCTAGGTTCAAAGGAAGCATAGTGAATTGTGTAGATGCTCCGCCTTGAAGGAACATTACTTTGTAATTATCGGGAATTGCCATCAATTCACGCAATAATTTTTCAGCTTCTTTAATGATATTATCAAACTCTTTGGAACGGTGGGACATTTCTAAAACACTCATGCCGCTACCTTGGTAGTCAAGCATTTCACGCTGTGCTTGTTCAAGCACTGGTTTTGGTAACACTGCAGGACCTGCAGAGAAATTGTAAATTGTCATAAAAATACCTCCGTATAATGGTATAAATTATATCACAATTTTCTGAATTTTGTAAAGATTTTTACGGATTTTTATCCAAAATATTTATGAATAACCATGTTATAATAGTAAATAGCAAACATTAAGGAGAAAAAATGATTATCAAAGAATTTTGTGCTGAAAACACAACTTTGCTCAGCCAACTTGACTCATCTGTTAAACGCGTCGAACTTTGTGATAATTTAGCCGTTGGTGGAACAACTCCGTCATACGGTGTCATCAAAGAAGCTGCGCGCTATCTTCACGAAAAAGAAATCTCACTTGCTACAATGATTCGTCCACGTGGTGGTAACTTCGTCTACAATGATAGCGAACTTCGAATTATGGAAGATGATATTCTTCGTGCAGCAGAATTAGAAAGTGACAACCTAGTCCTTGGGCTTTTAACTGAAGATAACCACATCGATATTGAAGGGATTGAACAACTTCTTCCATCAACTCAAGACTTGCCACTAGTCTTTCATATGGCATTTGACCAAATTCCTCTTGCTAATCAAAAAGAAGCTATTGACCAACTTGTCGACCTTGGTTTTGTGCGTATCTTGACACACGGTTCTTCAGAAAATAATGATATTTTTGAAAATGTTGACCATCTTAAAGAACTAGTTGATTACGCCAACGGACGTATTGAAATCATGATTGGCGGTGGTGTCACAGCTGATAATTACCAAGAATTGATTGAAAAAACAGGTGCCCAAGCTGCACACGGAACTAAAATCTGTTAATAACCCTACAGCACTTTGTGATGACAAGGTGCTTTTTTTCTTTTAAAAATAGCATAAAAATCTAGTTATCCGCATAAAAACTGGACTTATCACACTTTATCAAGGTCAAAACCACTCAATTTACTACTAATTTACTACTTATGAATGAGCTTTGATACGACGATTTATCCTTGAAAAGTGAAGATATAAAGATACTTCCAATAAAATTTGAATATTTAATAGGTAGACACTTCAAAAAATGAGGTGTCTATTTTTTACCCGATTTTGAAAGGAAGTGAACTTATGAAAACAAAAAATCAAGAATCAAAAGGTCGTTCCCCACTCTTTAAGACCATCAAACATTCATTCAGCCAATAAAAAGAAGGATAGGTAAAAATATGGAACTTAAATTTGTGATTCCCAACATGGAAAAAACATTCGGCAATTTAGAATTTGCTGGCGAGGATAAAGTCGTTCAGCGAAGAATCAACGGACGGCTAACTGTCTTATCAAGAAGCTATAATCTCTATTCTGATGTTCAAAGAGCAGATGATATTGTGGTGGTGCTTCCTGCTGAAGCTGGCGAAAAACATTTCGGCTTTGAGGAACGTGTGAAGTTAGTCAATCCACGTATTACCGCAGAGGGCTACAAAATCGGCACTCGTGGTTTTACAAATTACCTTTTACATGCTGACGACATGATAAAAGAATAAAGAAAGAGAGGAAAAATGATGAGATTAGCAAATGGCATTGTATTAGATAAAGACACGACTTTTGGAGAATTGAAATTCTCTGCTCTACGTCGTGAAGTGAGAATCCAAAATGAAGACGGGTCGGTTTCAGATGAAATCAAGGAACGTACCTATGACTTAAAATCCAAAGGACAAGGACGCATGATTCAAGTAAGTATTCCTGCCAGCGTGCCTTTGAAAGAGTTTGATTATAACGCACGGGTGGAACTTATCAATCCCATTGCGGACACCGTTGCTACTGCCACCTATCAAGGAGCAGATGTTGACTGGTATATCAAGGCAGACGATATTGTGCTGACAAAGGATTCTAGTTCATTCAAAGCTCAACCACAAGCAAAGAAAGAACCGACACAAGACAAATAGTCGCTAGGTAGAAAGGAGACTTTTTCGCATGAAACAGCGTGGTAAAAGGATTCGCCCATCTGGTAAAGATTTAGTCTTTCATTTTACGATAGCGTCACTCCTGCCTGTTTTCCTGCTGGTTGTCGGACTGTTTCATGTGAAGACAATCCAGCAGATCAACTGGCAGGATTTTAACCTATCACAAGCAGATAAGATTGACATTCCCTATTTAATTATCAGTTTCAGTGTCGCAATTCTTATCTGCTTGCTGGTAGCGTTTGTATTCAAACGGGTTCGCTATGATACGGTTAAACAACTTTACCACCGTCAAAAACTGGCAAAGATGATACTTGAAAACAAGTGGTATGAATCTGAACAGGTCAAAACAGAGGGTTTCTTTAAAGATAGTGCTGGTCGTACAAAGGAAAAGATAACCTACTTCCCTAAAATGTATTATCGACTTAAAAATGGCTTGATACAGATACGGGTGGAAATCACGCTGGGAAAATATCAAGACCAACTCTTACACTTGGAAAAGAAATTAGAGAGTGGCTTGTACTGTGAGCTGACGGATAAAGAGTTAAAGGATTCCTATGTGGAATATACTTTGCTCTATGACACCATAGCCAGTCGTATTTCTATTGATGAAGTAGAAGCTAAAGATGGTAAACTTCGCTTAATGAAAAACGTATGGTGGGAATATGATAAGCTCCCTCATATGTTGATTGCTGGTGGTACAGGTGGCGGTAAAACTTACTTTATACTGACACTGATTGAAGCCTTGCTTCATACAGATTCAAAACTGTATATTCTTGACCCGAAAAATGCTGACCTTGCGGACTTAGGTTCTGTGATGGCAAATGTCTACTATAGAAAAGAAGACTTGCTTTCTTGCATTGAAACATTCTATGAAGAAATGATGAAACGTAGTGAGGAAATGAAGCAGATGAAGAACTATAAGACTGGCAAAAATTATGCTTACTTAGGTCTCCCGGCACACTTCTTAATCTTTGATGAATACGTCGCTTTCATGGAAATGCTGGGAACAAAAGAAAACACCGCAGTTATGAATAAGCTGAAACAGATTGTCATGTTAGGTCGTCAAGCTGGCTTCTTTCTAATACTGGCTTGTCAACGTCCAGACGCAAAATATTTAGGCGACGGAATCCGTGATCAGTTTAATTTCAGAGTGGCTTTAGGTCGTATGTCTGAAATGGGCTATGGCATGATGTTTGGCAGTGACGTACAAAAGGATTTCTTCTTAAAGCGAATCAAAGGTCGTGGCTATGTTGATGTAGGAACAAGTGTCATATCAGAGTTTTATACTCCCCTTGTACCAAAAGGATATGATTTCTTGGAGGAAATTAAAAAGTTATCCAACAGCAGACAGTCCACGCAGGCGACGTGCGAAGCGGAAGTCGCAGGTGTGGACTGATCTTGCTGGCTGGTGTGGCAATAGCCACGCCAGCACTTAACCCCCCGTATCTAACAGGGGGGTACAAATCGACAGGAAACAGTCAAAAAAACATTAGAAAATCCTTTGGTTACAAGGGATTTACAAAATTTCAGCGTATGTCAAATGGCTTTAAAAGTTGACATACGCCTTTTTGATTGGAGGGATTTTTACTGAATGAACAAACTTGGTTACAGCATTTAAAAGAAAAACGCTTGGCTTATGGACTATCTCAAAACCGTTTAGCTGTTGCGACTGGTATTACAAGGCAGTATCTAAGCGATATTGAAACAGGAAAAGTCAAGCCATCAGAGGATTTACAGCAGTCCCTTTGGGAAGCTCTGGAACGCTTCAATCCCGACGCTCCCCTTGAAATGCTGTTTGATTATGTAAGGATTCGCTTTCCGACAACAGACGTACAGCAGGTGGTCGAAAACATCTTACAACTGAAACTGTCCTATTTTCTTCATGAGGACTATGGTTTCTATTCTTATTCAGAGCATTATGCTTTAGGCGACATATTCGTCCTTTGCTCCCATGAACTGGACAAAGGAGTTCTGGTGGAATTGAAAGGTCGTGGGTGCAGACAATTTGAAAGCTATCTTCTGGCACAACAAAGAAGCTGGTATGAGTTCTTTATGGACGTTTTGGTGGCTGGCGGTGTGATGAAACGCCTTGACCTTGCCATTAACGATAAGACAGGGATTTTGAATATCCCTGTACTCACTGAAAAGTGCCAACAGGAAGAATGTATCTCCGTCTTCCGCAGTTTTAAAAGCTATCGCAGTGGCGAACTGGTACGCAAAGAGGAAAAGGAATGTATGGGAAACACCCTCTATATCGGTTCATTACAAAGTGAAGTTTATTTCTGTATCTATGAAAAGGACTACGAGCAGTACAAGAAAAATGATATTCCCATTGAAGACGCAGAAGTAAAAAACCGTTTTGAGATTCGATTGAAAAATGAGCGTGCCTATTATGCAGTCCGTGATTTACTCGTCTATGACAATCCAGAGCATACCGCCTTTAAAATTATCAATCGGTATATCCGTTTTGTAGATAAAGACGATTCCAAACCTCGTTCTGATTGGAAACTGAATGAAGAATGGGCTTGGTTTATTGGGAACAATCGTGAACGATTAAAACTAACCACAAAACCAGAGCCTTACTCCTTCCAAAGGACGCTGAACTGGCTATCTCATCAAGTTGCCCCGACCTTAAAGGTTGCGATTAAACTTGATGAAATCAACCAGACGCAGGTTGTAAAAGACATTCTCGACCATGCGAAACTGACAGACCGACACAAGCAGATTTTGAAGCAACAGTCAGTAAAAGAACAGGACGTGATAACAACAAAAAAATAACTCAAATACAAATTCATTGAATATAGAGAGGAGAACATTTTTATGAATTTTGGACAAAACCTTTATAACTGGTTTCTATCAAACGCTCAATCACTGGTGCTTTTAGCAATCGTTGTGATTGGCTTGTATCTTGGCTTCAAGCGTGAGTTTAGCAAACTGATTGGCTTTTTAATTATTGCGATTATTGCGGTTGGCTTAGTCTTCAACGCTGCTGGAGTAAAAGACATTTTACTAGAGCTATTCAATCGCATTATTGGTGCTTAAATAAAACCGTTCTTTTGTGGAATATAAGTGGTTTTCTTATGTTCCGCAAAGGAATGGTACACCAAACGAAGTGCGGTAGGGATTTTTGAATCTCTACAAAGAAAGGACGTGAATATATGGACGATATGCAAGTCTATATTGCGAATTTAGGCAAATACAATGAGGCGAATTGGTCGGTGCGTGGTTTACCTTTCCCATTGACTTTGAGGAAGTCAAAGAGAAAATCGGCTTGAATGATGAATATGAGGAATACGCCATTCATGACTACGAGTTACCCTTTACGGTTGACGAATACACTTCCATTGGCGAACTCAATCGACTATGGGAAATGGTATCGGAATTACCCGAAGAATTACAATCGGAGCTATCTGCTCTGCTCACTCATTTTTCAAGCATTGAAGAACTAAGCGAACATCAAGAGGATATTATCATTCATTCCGATTGTGATGATATGTATGACGTGGCACGCTACTACATTGAAGAAACGGGTGCTTTAGGCGAAAGTACCAGCTAGTCTTCAAAACTATATTGATTATCAACCTATGGTCGGGTATTAGACCTTTCAGGAATCGTTTATCTCAAACCAATCATGGGATTTTTGAAATCGTCTAAT
>ENA-OQIG01000166-OQIG01000166.1-human-gut-metagenome-genome-assembly--contig:-NODE-166-length-37919-cov-30.184933_pt1 | contig 37919 bp, 39 predicted proteins | sample MGYA00242576_ERZ504741 | MGnify/ENA primary metagenome ERZ504741 (study PRJEB26092, sample SAMD00036436) | human gut metagenome | host: Homo sapiens | study: EMG produced TPA metagenomics assembly of... | reverse complement strand
CCTGGTGAGACGCCCGGTCCCATTCCGAACCCGGTAGCTAAGGCCAGGCGCGGCGATGGTACTGCACTCGAGAGGGTGTGGGAGAGTAGCACGCCGCCGCTTCAAACGTTGGGGGTTCCCGTCGAGCATCCTGCTCCGGGAACCCCATTTTTTATCCCCGAATCTTTTGTTCCTCCTCCCGGTTCTTCCGGCTGACCCCATGCGGTTCCCGGAAGGGCTTTTTTATTTCCCGTATTTCCTTCTTCCTTCCGGGACTCCCGTGGGGCTTGGCTTCCGGGGACCCCGTCTTTCCATCCTTGATTTCCATCTGATTCCCAGGTCTCCCGCAGGGGCATGGAAATCCTTTCCACTCCTGGTTTTTTCTCTTCGGCGCCGCGGATTCCTGTTAGAAGACCGGAAAAACTATGGTTTTGGGACCTCGTGTGTGTCCCATGCATCAAAGCGCTTAGACTGGTCTTATGGCAAGAGTTACGGTGTATGACGTTGCAGAGAAGGCGGGTGTGTCTACCGCGACGGTCTCCTTCGCCTTCAGGCATCCCGACAAAGTGAAGGATGATACCAAGGCCAAGGTCCTCAGGGTCGCCGAGGAGCTTGGCTACGTTCCCAGCGGCAACGCACGTAGCCTTGCCAAAGGCAGGACGGGCACGTTGGGCATGTACGCGTTCGATATGCTGCTGGAAAGACCTCAGGGAAGCAACCTTGAGGATGATTGGCCTGATGTTTCCCCCAGATCCATCGACGAGCCTCTGGACGGTGACGAACCCAACGTTCTTGTATATCCGTTATACGTTGATGAGGTGCTTCGCGGTTTCGAACTCGAATGCTGGAAGAGTGGCAAGGGAATACTTATGGGAGCCGCCTCGGAAAGGGATGATCACAGATCGGTAACGGATATCGCCGGTCGCGTTGATGGTCTGGCGCTGATGCCAAGTGGATATAACGATACGCTTCCTCTTTCCATGTTGGCGAAGACCATTCCGCTTGTAATGGTGGGTGTGGGCGATGAAAAACTGCCTGCCGCATACCTGCAATGCGATAACGCATCGGGCATGAGGCAGATCGTCGACCATCTTGTCGAAGTCCACCATATCAACGATATGGCATTCGTCGGTGGTGTCAATGGTGGAGCGTGCGCGAGGGGTACCGACGCTGATGACGTCGTCTCGCGCTATGACGCGTTTAAAAAATGCCTCGAGGAACGTGGTCTCGATTCCAGCGACGCGCTGTTGGATGACTCCTTCGCCACGTCCGATGAATACATGGTGGGTTTGTGCGAGGCGATAGGATCCGGCAGACTGCCGCAGGCCTTGGTCTGCGGCACGGACCAGACCGCCTTCGGCGTGATCAGACTCCTCGAGGAGGCCGGTGTCCGGGTTCCCGACGACGTCATCGTCACCGGATTCGACGGAATCCTCGCCGGACGGCTGATGGAACCGCAGCTGACGACCGTCCGCCAGCCCATGGAGGACATGGGGCGCGAGGCGGCTCGCATGCTGCTTTCCAGGAACGGGGAGCCTTGGGAGAAGGCTGAAAGACGAGTACTCCCGGTCCGCCTCATTGTGCGCGGCAGCTGCGGATGCAATCAAAAAATCTAAGCGCATAAATCATATGGGCGTGTCGCCTTGACTTCCTTAAATCTAAGCGCTTAAATTGTAATATCAATCTAAGCGGTTAGATTGATATGAATCAAAGGAGATTTCAATGAGGAAGCCATTTTTCAAAGCGGTCGTGGCCGGCATGGCCAGTGTGGCGATGATTGCCGGTATGTCCGCGTGCGGACGGTCCGCGAACAACGCGGATTCCGATTCCGATGCGGTCAAGACCATCGATTCAAGCAAGGCCACCGGCGACCTGACCATCTGGGCCATGGGCAACGAGGGCGATCTGCTGGGCGATTTCGTCAAGGGATTCGAAAAGGAGAACCCCGACGTCAAGGTCAAGGTCACCGCGATTCCGTGGTCCTCCGCGCACGACAAGCTCCAGACCGCCATCGCCGCGGGCAATGGCCCCGACCTTGCGCAGATGGGCACCACCTGGATGGCCGATTTCTCCAACTCGTTCTCCACCGTGCCTGACAACCTCGACATGTCCGACTTCTCCGACGGGTCTAGGGCTGCCGGCCAGGTCGACGGGAAACAGCTCGGCGTGCCTTGGTACATCGACACCAGAGTGCTGTACTACCGTACCGACATTGCCGGGATGGCTGGTTGGAACAAAGCTCCGAAGACTTGGAATGAGCTTAAGCGGATGGCCAAGGACATGCAGAAGGTCGACGGGGTCAAATATGGCATGAGCCTCAATTCATCTGGCACTGACGCGTTCCTCGGAACTTTGCCGTTCTCCTACTCGGCCGGGGCGTCCTTGACTAACGAGGAACAGACGAAATGGACTTTCGAAGATACTGGCATAAAGAAGGGACTGAACTTTACCACCAGTCTCTACAAGGACGGCGTCGCGAACGTCAACGCCGACGTAAGCTCCGGTGCCGACATAGCGAACTTCGTGTCCGGTGACACTCCGATGATGCTGCAGGGGCCGACCGCCGTCAGCCAGATCAACGAATTGGGCGGCGACGGATTCGAATCCAAGTACGCCACCGTCGTCCTGCCGTCGATGGACGAATCCTCGGGTCCCGCCACGTCCTTCGTCGGAGGCTGCGACCTTGTGACGTTCAAGGATTCCAAGAACAAGCAGTCCGCGTGGAAGTTCATCCAGTGGGCCAGCAAACCCGAGGTGCAGGCCGAATGGTACAAGAAGTCCTCCGATCTGCCCGCTTCCCAGAAGGCATGGACGATGACGCGCTCTCCGGCAACGACAAGCTTTCGGCATTCGGCGACCAGCTGAAGAACACCATGGCTCCGCCGGCGCTGTCCACCTGGCCCAGGTATCCTCCGCCGCGGATCGTATCCTCGAGCAGATGAACAAGGGACAGGTCACCGTCGACGAGGGCTGAAGAACCTGCAGTCCGAAGCCGACTCCATCGGAACCGGGAACTGATCCCATGAGCCTCGGAACAAGAAAGACGAAGACGGAGGGCTCGGGCAACGTTCTCCGCCGCCGTCGCACGATTCTCGCATGGGGATTCGCGCTGCCCTTCGTGGTCGTGTTCTGCGTATTCATGCTGATCCCCCTCCTGTCCTCGATGGCGATGTCCTTCACCGACATCACCTCCAAGGACCTCCGCACCCCGTTCAACGTCAACTTCGTCGGACTGGACCAGTACATCGCACTGTTCCACGATCGTCGCTTCCTGCACGCGTTGGGCGTCACCGGAATCTTCGTGCTCGTCGGCCTGCCGATCACCATGGTGATCGCCCTCGCGTTCGCGGTGGCCTCAACAAGGGATCCAAGCACCTCAACGCGTTCTTCAGGGCGGTGTTCTACGCGCCGGTCGTCGCCAGTGTGGTCGCAGTCTCCGTCGTGTGGAGGTACATCCTCCAGAAGGACGGCCTGCTCAACTCGCTCTTGGCCGTCTTCGGCATTGCCGGACCGGACTGGCTGCACGACACCCGCTACGCACTGCCCGCGCTGATGGTCATGACCATCTGGCGCAACATGGGAACGCTGATGATCATCTTCCTCGCCGGCCTGCAGGCCATCCCCGAGGAGCTGAAGGAGGCCGCGGCCATCGACGGCGCGGGCAAATGGCGCACCTTCCGCAGCATCACGCTTCCGCTGCTCAAGCCCACGCTGCTGCTGGGAGCCGTGCTCCTTTCCGTCGCCTACCTGCAGTTCTTCGAGGAATCCTTCGTGATGACTCAGGGAGGGCCGCTCGACTCGACGCTCTCCGCCGCGTACTACGTGTACCAGAAGTTCGGTTTCGGACAGTACGGAATCGCTTCCGCAGCCAGCTGGGTGCTGTTCATCATCATCGCGCTGGTCAGCGTGCTCCAGTTCCGCATTCTCAAGGAGGATTGAGATGACAGCCACGACAGTCGCGGCCTCGAGGCCGCAAAGCAACAAGCAGTCGCTCTGGCGCCGATTCGTCAAGGGGCGTGGACTCTCCTACTGCGTCCTCGCGGTGATCGGAGTCTTCTGGATCTTCCCGTTCCTGTGGATGGCGCTGGGCTCGTTGAAGACCCAGAGGGAGATCCTCGCCAAACCGCCGAAGCTCCTGCCCGAGCACGCCTCGCTCGCAAACTTCGCGAAATGGTTCGGGGAACTGAACTTCGGCACCTACTTCACCAACAGCATGGTCGTCGCCGTGATCACCGTCCTCGGGAACATGGTGCTCTGCTCCATGGTCGGATACGCCCTGGCGAAGATGGACTTCGCCGGCAAGAACATCTTGTTCGGCGCCGTCATGGTGACGCTCATGGTTCCGAGCGTGGCCACGTTCGTCCCCCTGTTCGTGATCATCTCGAACATGGGACTCGCGAACTCCTACGCGGCGCTCATCCTGCCGTTCCTGTGCCAGCCCATCGGAGTCTTCCTGATGAGACAGTTCATCTCCGGAATCCCCGACGCGCTGATGGAGGCCGCGAGGGTCGACGGCGCCGGTGAGCTGCGCATATTCTTCCAGATCGTCCTGCCCCAGTGCGGGCCGCCGCTGGCGACGCTGTCCATCCTCACGTTCCTGTCCTCCTGGAACAACTTCCTGTGGCCGTTGGTCGCGGCCCAGACCGAGGAGAAGTACACGCTGCCCGTGGCACTGTCCCTCTACTCCACCGGCCAGAACGCCACGAACTACAGCGTCCTGCTCGCCGGAGCGGTACTGGTGGTCACCCCGATCCTCCTCCTGTTCGTATTCCTGCAGCGCTACTTCATCCAGGCGTCGCCGGAACGGGCATCAAATAGAAAGACATGTCATGAAAGAACAATACGAGTTCCCGCCGGAATTCATCTGGGGCGCGTCCACGGCCGCGCACCAGATCGAAGGGAACAACGTCGCGAGCGACTGGTGGGCCAGGGAGCATGCCGAACGCACGGATCTCAGCGAACCGTCGGGAGACGCGGCCGACAGCTACCACCGCTACGGCGAGGACATCAGAATGCTCGCCGACGCCGGATTGGGCATGTACCGCTTCTCCATCGAATGGGCCCGCATCGAGCCCGCGGAGGGCTGCTTCTCCAAAGCGCAGCTGCTGCACTACCGCCAAATGATCGACGCGTGCCACGAGAACGGCGTCGAGCCCATGGTCACGCTGAACCACATGACACTGCCGCTGTGGCTCGCCACCAAGGGCGGATGCTCAACGCCGATGCCATCGACTACTTCGCCCGGTACGTGCGGTACGTGATGCCGATCCTCCACGACGTCACCTGGGTCTGCACCATTAACGAGCCGAACATGGTCGCGCTGACCCGTGGCGGAACCGAAGGCAGCGACTTCGTGGCCGCCTCGCTGCCTGCGCCCGATCCGGACATCTCCGCCACGCTCGTCAAAGCGCACAGGAAAGCCAGGGAAATACTGTCCGAGAACCCGCGTATCAAGTCCGGGTGGACCATCGCCTGCCAGGCGTTCCACGCCATGCCCGGATGCGAACGGGAGATGGAGGAATACCAGTACCCGCGCGAGGACTACTTCACCGAGGCCGCGGCCGGGGATGACTTCATTGGGGTGCAGGCCTATCTGAGGACCTTCATCGGCAAGGATGGCCCCGTACCGATCCCCGAGGACGCGGAACGCACCCTCACCGGCTGGGAGTACTTCCCGCCGGCGCTGGGCATCGCCATCCGCCATACTTGGAACGTCGCCAAACGCACGCCGATAATCGTCACCGAAAATGGCATCGCCACTGCCGATGACCGCCGGAGGATCGACTACACCTTCGGCGCCATAGCCGGCATGCACGACGCGATGGACGACGGCATCGACGTGAGGGGATACCTCCACTGGTCCCTGCTCGACAACTACGAATGGGGCTCGTTCACCCCGACGTTCGGCCTGGCCTCCTGGGACAGGGACACCTTCGAACGCCATCCGAAGCCATCCCTGGACTGGCTGGGATCAATCGCGAGAACGGGGGTCATGGCCAGATAGAAGCCGTTTCCTCTCCATCCATTACATGAAAGGGCGCACGTTTTGAAACGTGCGCCCTTTCGTTTGATTTGGCGGATTCAATAGAAAACGGGTATAGCCCTCGATCTGGAAGAACATGTCCGTCCGGCGGCCGATGCTCGCGGCTGGCATACGCCGAAAACGCAGCACTGCTGTTCCCGTAAGGTCGCATCTCCCTTAACGTGTCAAGCGTCTCCTGATACGTTGCTGTATCGACGCCGGTTTCGTCATTCCTTGCCTTTCCCGAGTGGCCCTGTCGGCCAAGTGCGTTTCAACTCGAGAAAATAGCCGGGTTATGGCGGGCCGGCGGGGAGGGGCGTGCTGGACGCCTGCGCGAACTCGGTCTGACCCGATTCGCTGGATGTCTAGCCACAATGGAATGACTTGATGCGTATTCCAAGCCGGACGGAGGATGGAATGCATCTCCACGCGGATGGCGGCCGAATTCTTAAGTGTTTGCACCAGCGTTACATAAAACGCTTAGCGAACCGAAATGATGTCCGGCGGAACGTGTCCTTGCGCGTCTTGGAAACGGATATCCGTATTCGTTCGAAGGTTTCTCGACCAGGGGATGGGCTTTGCTTTTTCAGATTGACAGTCCGTAATCATTTCGGATATGTCGGAATTTAGACAGGAATCCCTTGGATGCGCCGCGGGCGATAAATACGGGCCGTGGTGCGGGAAGGACCTCGAACATGACGATTCGAAGAACACGGTCGCCTATTTCGGCGAGCGTGCCGCTTCCCACCCTCGGCGAGGTCACGGCCGGCACCGCGAGCCTCAGCCGGTAGGAGCTACCCACAGGATCATTCGTGTTGGTCGGAGTTCTCTCGTTCGGCGACGGAATTGTATCCGTGGGGTACTTCGTCGTTGTTTCTACGGACGGATCCGAGGGTGTCCATCCACCAGTGTTCGCGGTCGATGATCTCTTTGGGTGACTTGTTCATGTCGAAGATCTCCAGGATCGAGTACTGGAAGTTCTTCTCGATGTATCCGGCGCCGAGGTTTCTGAGCTGCTTGTTTCCCCCGGAGTGGTCTCCGGACGCGTATTCCTTCCAACGCGACAGCAGACCGTGCGAGGCTCCTTTCCGTGAGTAGGCGGACCCCACGTAATGCCATCCCGTTCGTCTATCGGTCTGCAGATAGACCGCCTGGACGCTGCCGAGGGCCGCCCGCCATTCCTCGTTGTTCACGGCCGCCACGAGCTGCCGGTGCGTCAACCGAACGTTCTCGTATCCAGAGAACGGTAACGCGGATACGGGGGATTGAGCGATTTTCTCAAGGGTCATCGTCTTGAGAAAATCCCGGCGTCGTTCTTCATTGTTGGACAGGTTAAAGACGACTCCCGTGTAACCCGGATCTCTTTTGTAGTACACTACCGCCCTGGCCTTTAGCGAGGCGTATTCCGGGATCTCATTGTAACGGTATAGAATCTTGCCGTCGTTCTCCGTGTACTCGTCGAGGACGTCGTAGGCTCCGACGAACAGCCATTGTGTGGGGTGGGGATTCTCTGGCTTGAGCTGAATGAACTGGAGGACTTTACGTGTGTGAATCTGCGCTGTTGCCTTATCCTTATCTGGCCATTTCTTCGTGAAAATCCACTTCATCAGGTCATCATAGGAGAAATAGTAGGCGTCGGAAGATCACTCCATTTGCCCCATTCCGGGTTGCTGCCATTCAGACGAATGCTATAGCCGGCTAGGTCCTCTTCGTCGAGTCCCAATAGTTCGAGGAACCGGATCGGTTCCGTATCCTGGATTCCGTCTTCGATGCGCGTCATTGCCATCGCCTTTCCATTCCCGATTGCCGCCGGACGGTATGATTTTCCGGTTTGTAAGACAGTCTAGCGTCTTGATGATGAGGATTATGGAACCGGCTGGCTCCTTGCCAGGTGGACGTGGAGTCCGACGAAGGGTTGCGGGTCCGGCTGTCTTCGTGGAACGACGACGGTTTGACGTGGCCGGGTGATGGGAATGAGACCGGTCGCGCGGTGTCTGGGCGTTATCTGTTGTCATGTCGCCATGTCGCGAAATCGGTTCGTTGTTGGATGAGTGTGGTCCTGTGAATTCTTAAATGTTGTACCGAATGCAACATGCAACACTTGGTGAATCCGACTAGGACCATCGGAATGCGTCTTGGACCATTTCGAAAACGGACGTTTTCGGAGCGTAAACCGGACTGGGGAGTTGTCTCCGACACTCCGGCGGAAAGTGTCTCAAAACCCGTCCCGTAATCAACGTTCCGAAACTCCATGCCTTTGACGGGTAATGGTACGGTCGGTCAAATTGCGGTGATGATGGGCGTTGGGCAATCCACTGTATATCGGTATCTGAATGAAGCGGATGGCAAGCGCTGAACAGTCGTTTCCTAAAAATATGTTCATATGTCGCCGGCGTTTGGCGAAGGATCGGCCGTGCGGACCATTGTGACCATGGATGGGGACGGCAGGCTCGCCATAGACCTGCGTCACCAAGGTGAGGGCATTGGCGCGATGCTGCTGAAGGGCGCCGCGGAACGAGCCTGACCTCCATTCCGCAAGCCGGCCGGCTCGCCGCGCGACGTTTTACCGTTAATCTGTAGAATCGTCGGAATCGGCGTTTGATGCAGTCGCGCGGTCGGAACAGTGCCGCTCGGTATCCGGAAAAGTGCGGAAATCGGGTAAAACGGGTTTTCAAAAAGTGCGGAAATCGGGTAAAACGGGGATGACGGCCATGTTTTGACGGGGTGCGCAATGCCATGCTCGGATGAGGGGGGTGATTTCATGGCGGAATGGCGCCGTTTTTTAAGGGGTACATAGGGTGCGCAGGTGGCCATGGAAGGGCGGCTCTCCCTCATGAAATGTTACGGAAGGGCAAAAACTCGCTCATAAAAGTGTGAGATGAGGATGCCGGATGTTTCAGAGAAAACGATGGCAAGGTCAGCCATGGCCACATCGCCGTATCGCCATTCGTCACAGCAGCTCGTCTCTCTTAAGCGCTCCGAACGGGTCTTCCTCCGTCTGATATTCCACTGCATGGTCTTTGAACACGTTTGATATACAGAACATATTTGTTGCGGACTGCAAGTGCGGAACCGGGCTTATAGAGACAAAGTGCGAGCGTATTGGACGGTTCGTTGTCGGACGGCTTGTATTAGAGAGGTAGTTCCCGATAGACCAAATCGTCACGGACCGCAAACCCCTGATGCTCCCAGAAATCGTTGCCGGCATCGTTGTCTGCGGGCACACCGACGGCGACTTTCGGCAGGCCGATCGCACGAAGCGCTTCAACCACACGGCCCACCAAAAGCGAGCCAATGCCATACCGCGCGCGTCGGGGTCAACCGCCGTGTGGTAGATGCGCGACCGTCTGCTATCGTGACCGGCAAGAATCGCGCCAATGATTCTTCCTCCATCGTCCTCGGCTACGAAACAGGTGTCGGGATTGCGTTTGAGAAACGTCTTTATTGCATCCTTGCAATCGTCTATATCCCTCATAGTGAAACCTGTGCATCGCGTCCACAGTCCGTATACCAGCGGATAATCCTCGATTTTCATATGGCGTATGGTCAGTGCTGTCGGTTCGGTCATATTTCTTGCCTTTCTTTTTGAACGCCAACTTCGATTCTCGCATCGTTCCGGTATTTTCTGTGCGGGTATGCCATATTTGCGTTGCACGGCCGTTCGTGGCGTGCGTGTCGGGGAAGCCGTGGAAGTGCCTTGAAGGACAATCCGTCGTTTTTCGGGGATACACCGGATGTGAACACATGGCAACGGCACGGTGAACTATGCTTAACTGGAATTATGCATATGAAGAACAGAAGGATCGCGAGAGCGGCGGCTGTGGTAATCGCAACCGCCATATTGTGCGGCATTGTGCCTATGATTGGCGTCGCACTGCGCAATTCGGCAATCGCAACAACGCGTGAAACCAATATTTTGCAGACTTTAGCGACGCTGCCAGAAGGGTTGCGCGACTGCTCCACGGTACTTGCGTACCTATTTTCAACGGTAGGCTGCATCGCAATCGTCGCCGCGCTTGCCGCTGTCGATTTGCGTATTACCGGCAGCAGGCGCGTCGTCATCCGCGATGTCGTCGTGTCGGCGGCGCCAATACTGTACGTGACCGGCGTCAAATGGCTGGTCGAACGTCCCCGTCCGGTCACGTCCGCCGGCAGTGGTCTGTTGCCTGGCGATCCAAGTTTTCCGAGTGGCCACACGGCGGCCGCGGTGATCGTATCGGTCATGATGATTCTTACCGTACGTAATTTCGCGCGCAAATGCTTCCCCGACGGAGAAGATGACGGGCGTGCAAACCGAAGACGGGTATTCCTCCGCAGGGCGATCATTGGCGCTGTCGCGCTTGTCGTGGCGGTTGCCTGTTCGCGACTACTGCTCGGCTTGCACTATCCGACCGACGTGATTATTTCCGCCACCATATGCCCACTCATTTCCTACGCCGTGTGGTGTGTATGGAACGCATGCGAAAGCGCGGGGGAGCGGTAAAATCGTACGCTGGGTCGACGTCGTCGACCAGATGCCAATTCCAAACAGAGTGCTATCTGCCATGTGAGTTCCTTTGATTCTGAAATCAGTTTGGGGATATCCGATTTTGCGTGCAAAACGACAGGTTGTGTAATACGGCAGTGGTGGTGTGACAAAAGCTGGTTCAATCAAACTAGCGGCGAAAACCTGCGTGCGGAATGTCGAGTCATACTAATTTCGTACATAAAACAAAACGCGTGTGCGTCCGGGCGGAAACCAGCCGGACGCGCACGCGTTTTATTTTGAATTATTGCGATGAGGTCAGTTGCGGGTCAGCACTTCGGCCAGGGCCTGGATGACCGGCTGCGGCATGTGGGACTGGTATTTGGTCTGCGCGCCAACGCCGTGCAGATTCTCCAGCGTGCTCAGTGCCGGCAGCGCATCCTTGCCCAGCTCGCGGATCGCGCGGTATGCGTGCTCCTTGGTCATGTACAGCATCTGCGCATCCTTCATCACGGCGAACGCGTCGGCTTCAACCGGATCGTCCGCAACGGCAAGACCGTCGGCGAAATCGATGGCGATTGCGGCGCTTGTCGGCACGTCACGCAGTGTGACGGTCAGGCTCAGCGTTTCCGCATCGTACGCGACTTCCGGAGCGGCGGCAGAGCCGTCGACGGTCGCGCGGACGGCGTGCATCGCTTCCGGAGCGACGCCACGGAACGTGACCGTCCAATCGCGGGAAGCCGGAATGACGTCCGTCGCACCTTCCGCAGGGGCGATCGAGAACTGTGCGGAATCGCCCTCAAAACGCAGCGCCATTTCGGTGGATGCCCAACGATCCTTGCTCTGTGCTGCGCCGTCATCCTCCCACAGCGTGAAGCTGTTTTCGGCACCCGGGAACACCACTACCTGCAGTGCGCGCGGGTTGGCCACGGAGTTGAGCGCCTCACCCTCGGCGGGCATCTGCAGCGGCACGATCGCGCCGGGCTTAGCGAACACCGGCATGCGGTCGAGATCGCGCCAAGCCTCCAGACGGCGCCTTCGGCCGGACGAGACGTGTAATGGCGACCGTCGAAGAAATCGAACCATTCGCCCTGCGGCAGCCACACGTCGGCCTTCGCACGCTGCACGGAACGCTCGGCTGGATCGACGATCGGCGCGACCAGCAGCTCGGTGCCGAAACGGAATTCGTCGGTGAGCTTGTATGCGGCTTCGATTTCCGGATAGTCCCAGTACAGCGGCTGCACGAGCGGCTCGTTGTCGAATGCGGCGCGACGGTTCATCGTGTACAGGTACGGGATCATCGCATGGCGCAGGCGCAGCGCGGACGTCATCGCACGTTCCGCATCGCCGTGGAAGTTCCACGGCTCCTTGCCGTTGAACGGCGAATCGGTGGAATGCAGACGGTTGATCGGGCTGAACGCGCCCAGCTGGTACCAGCGGACCTCCAGCTCCTCGTCACGGTAGCCGAACATGTGGCCGCCGATGTCGTGGCTCCACCAGCCGTAGCCGATGTTGGAGGCGCAGGCGGTGAATTCCGGCTGGAACTTCAGCGACTCCCACGTCACGACGGTGTCGCCGGAGAAGCCGATCGGGTAGCGGTGCGAGCCCGGGCCGGCGTAACGCGAGAAGGTGAGCGGACGCGGGTTGCGTTCGCTGTAGTCGCTGCCGTCGTTGCGGGCGGAATCGAGGTAATGCAGGTGGTTCAGGCCCCACAGCGGGTCGAGGCCCGGCTGGCGCGTCAGGCCGCCCTGCTGCCAGTCAATCCACCAGAAGTCGACGCCATCTTCCTCCATCGGGTGGTGGAGCTGGTCGAAGTAGACCTCCATGAACTTCGGATCGGTCAGGTCGAACTGCACGGCCTCGCCGCTTTCCGGATCGATGTTCATGGCCTTGGCGACCTGCGGATACAGCTCTTCGAACGCGCGCACGCCGTCCCTCGGGTGGACGTTGAGCGTGGCCTTCATGCCATGCTCGTGCAGCCAGTTGAGGAAGCGCTTCGGATCCGGGAAGAAGTCCTTGTTCACGTGTAGCCGGTCCAGCCGGAGCCGTACTTCGGGTCGACGTCGTCAACCAGGTGCCAGTCCATATCGATGACGGCCGTGGTGAACGGGATGCCTTCCTTTTCGAAACGTTCGACGAGCTGACGGTACTCGGTTTCGGTATAGCGGTGGTAGCGGCTCCACCAGTTGCCCAGCACGAAGCGCGGCAGCAGCGGGGTCGGGCCGGTCAGGCGGTACAGGGCGTGCACGGCCTCACGGTAGCGGTGGCCGTAGCCGAACAGGTAGAGGTCGGTGGTCGGCTCTTCCTTCGGGGTCACCCACGTGCCGAAATCGTTGTGGTTGCCGTTCACTTCGGCGGTTTCGCGGATGACGTTCGACTTGGAATCGTCGATGATGGCCCAACCGTCGGTGCTGTTGACGCCCGGATCGACGGGGATGCGGCCGTTCGCCTCGTCGAGCGTACGGTAGGTGCCGCCGAGGTTCCTGCGCTGCACGTCGCCGTAATGCCAAGTGTTTTCGATGGCGTTGACGTGCTTGACGGTTGCGTACAGGCCTTCCGGAGAGAACTTGCGCTGGTTGTAGGAGATATGCAGCGACGGGGTGTCGATTTCCAGCCAGCCATTACGTTCGGCGACGGTGAATTCAGGCTTTTCGCCGAAATCGCGGACCATCGCCATCTGCGTGGCGTCATCCACGAAACGGCCGCTGTCGGACCATTCGAAACGGACGAGCGCGTCCGTGATGAGCCGATGCGCCAATGATCGCCCTGGATCACCGAATCCGGGTTCATTGCCGGATGGGCGTTGAGCGTGGCCAGCGAGAACAGTGTGCTGTCTACCATGTGGGGCTCCTTTGAGTGTGGGAAAAATCGGGAGAACTGGATTGGGACCGTGTCATCATATGCGACGGCATGGTCCCGTTTGAATTACTTGATGCGCTTGATGGTCAAGACTGACGCGCCAGCGCACAGTGCGATGACGATGGCGGTGGGGAACACGAGATTGTAGTTGTGGGTCATCGTGACGATGCTGGACGTCCGTATTGGCGTCCAGGGCGATGCTCGTGTCGCTGCTTTGCTGGTCGCGCATCTCATTATCCTTTCTGTGCGCTGCGAAACATCGCTCTCCGCGTTGAGTGATCAAAGCATGTTCCGCATTGAAGAAAAGTTGGCAAAACTTACTTTCGTTAAGTATGATAGCGCTTGCGCAAAAAGGTATCAATATCGGCGAGTCGCTTGAAATTGCAACGATATGCGCATATCGAAACGCTTGCCATCGATTGCAAAATAGAACGATGCGATTTTATGCGCGTTCTGCGCCACCGCGTACCCTCTTCACCGCGCCCATATGCCGATTGTGCGAGCAAAACGACAGGTTGTGTAATACGGCGGTGACGGCATCGCAAAAGCTGGTTCAATCAAACTAGCGGCGAAATCCCGCGTGCGGCACGGTGCGATGCAGCGCGGTACGGCAGCGGGAAATCGCAAGAAAACAGCGCAGCCGGGCGGAGCGGACAGGGCAGGCTCGGCAAAGCGGGTTTTGGCAACACCTAGTGCGAGGGAGAACCCATGGAACTTGAAGATCTTTCGATCGTTGAAAAGGCGGCGATGCTGTCCGGCGGATCCGAATGGGATTCGCGCGGCAACGATCGCGCCGACATTCCCAGCTTCGTCATGAGCGATGGTCCGCACGGCGTGCGTCGCCAGCTTGGCGAGGGCGACCATCTCGGCCTCGGCGCATCCAAGCCGGCCACCTGCTTCCCGACCGCGGGAACCGTGGCCAACTCCTGGGATCCGGCGCTCGCCGAAGAGATGGGCGAGGCGCTCGGCAAGGAAGCTCACGATCTCGACGTGAACGTGCTGCTTGGTCCGGGCATGAACATCAAACGCAACCCGCTGTGCGGACGCAACTTCGAGTACTATTCGGAAGATCCGATCGTCGCCGGCCGTATGGCCGCCGGCCTCATTCGCGGCATCCAGAGCAACGGCGTCTCCGCATGCCCGAAGCATTTCGCGGTCAACAGTCAGGAGCTGCGCCGCCAGGCCAGCAACTCCGTGGTGGACGAACGTACCATGCGCGAATTGTATCTGACCGGTTTTGAAATCGCCGTGCGCGAGGCCAAGCCGATGAGCATCATGACCTCCTACAACGAGGTCAACGGCGTCTACGCCCACGAAAACAAGCATCTGCTGCAGGAGATCCTGCGCGACGAATGGGGCTTCGACGGCATGGTCGTCTCCGATTGGGGCGGCTCCAACTCCGCAGTCGCAGCCGTCAAAGCCGGCGGCTCGCTGGAAATGCCGTCGCCAGGTTTCACCTCCGTGCGCGAGCTGGAAGGCGCGGTCAAAGCGGGCACGCTCGCCGAGGCGGACATCAACAAGCGTGCCGCGGAAGTCGCCAAAATCGCGGCGGCGACCAAGCTCGTCGGCGTCGGCCGCGACGATCTGCTGTCGGACGACATCGCGAAGGCGCACCACGATATCGCCAGAACGGTCGCGGAACATTCCAGCGTGCTGCTGAAGAACGACGCCGCCACGCTGCCGCTCAAGCCGGGCACTCGCGTGGCCGTCATCGGAGATATGGCCGCGACCGCACGCTATCAGGGTTCCGGCTCATCCAAGGTGAACGCCACCAAGGAGGAGAACATCCTCGACGAGGTCAAGAACGCCGAAGGATTGGTATTGGCCGGCTACGAGCAGGGTTACGACCGCCAAGCAAGCCGGATGAGGTGCTGCTGAACGACGCCGTCGCGCTCGCCAAGAAGGACGCCGTGGATGTGGTGTTGGCCGTCGTTGGCCTCGACGAACGCAGCGAATCCGAAGGCCTCGACCGCTCCACCATGGCGATTCCGCAGGCGCAGAACGATCTCGTAACGGCGTTGGCGAAGACCGGCAAACCGGTGGTGATCGTGCTCGTCGCCGGTTCCCCGGTGGAATTGCCGTGGTTCAACGATGTTGCGGCCATGTTGTACGTAGGATTGTCCGGCCAGGCCGGCGCGTCCGCCACCGTGCGCGCGCTGACCGGCGAAGTCAACCCATCCGGACATTTGGCCGAAACCTGGCCGATGCAATACGAGGATTGCCCAAGCTCCGGCTGGTATCCGGCCATCGGACGTGACGCGATCTACCGCGAGGGCCCGTTCGTCGGCTACCGCTATTACGAGACCGTGGGCGTGCCCGTACGTTTCCCGTTCGGCTACGGTCTGAGCTACTCCACGTTCACGTACAGCGCGATCACCGCCACCGCGACCGGTGTGGATTTCGTCGTCACCAATGATTCCGATGTCGCCGGCTCCACCGTGGCCCAGTTGTATGTGCGCGCGCCGCAGGGCGGCGTGCTCCATCCCGACCGCGAGCTGAAGGCTTCATCAAGGTCGAGCTGGCAGCGCATGAAAGCAAGAGCGTGCACATCGATTTCGACCGCTACACGTTCCGCCATTTCGATGTTGCCGCCAATGCATGGAAGACGGAAAGCGGCGAATGGACGCTGCTGGTCGGCGACAATGCGGAGCATTTGCCGCTTGCGATTCCTCACACCGTGGCCGGCGATTGCACGACCGCCGATTGCGCCGCCGATCCCGCGCTCGGCCACTATCTGACCGGCCGGGTCAAGGATGTGACCGACGCCGAAATGGCCGTGCTGTTCGGCCATGAGGTGCTTGCCCCCGGCAAGCCGACGACGTTCGGTGTCAACGATCCGATCATGTCGTGGGTGGATTCCAAGGGATTCGCGGCGCGCACTGTTGCCAGGACGCTGACCAAGCGCGAAGCGAAGATTCGCCAGAAGACCGGTTCGCCGGATCTGAACACCCTGTTCATTCTGAATATGCCGCCTCGCGCCATGAGCAAGATGACCCAGGGCATGGTCGATTCGGCGATGGTCGACGCCATCGTGAAGATCGCGAACGGCCATACCTTCCGCGGATTGGGCGGCGTGATCGCCGGCTTCTTCCGCAACCAATCCGCAAACAAGCACACTGCAAAGGAGCTGAACCATGACTGACAACAATGCTGCGAAGCCGGCTGAAACCGGTGCCGGCGAGAAGAAGGTCGGCCCGATCCGCCAGTGGATCAAGGATCATCCGAACATCTGGGAGTTCATCCTGTTCAACGTGCTGTCGAACATCTCCACCATCACCCGCTTCGTGGTGACGTGGATCGGTACCGCCATCTTCATCACGGGTCTGGGTCTCACGCAGCCGTTCCACTTCCTGATCTTCAACTATGACACCAAGGGCAACGGCCTGGGCGGATTCCTCACCTTCCTGCTGGCCGAGGTGCTTGCGCAGGTGGTGAACTTCTTCGTGCAGATGAAGTGGGTGTTCAAGTCCGACTCCAGCTTCAAGGACGCCGCTTGGAAGTATGTGATCCTCGCCGTGATCATCGTGGTGGTGAACCTTGTGCTGCCGGGCTACGTGACCGGTCTGTGCCAGGGATGGGGCATGAACGCCGCATCGCAGGCACGATCGCATCCGTGGTCAACACCTTGCTCGCCGTGATCGTCAGCTATCCGCTGCTTAAGTTCTGGGTCATGCCGAAGAGCGGGTCCAAGGAGACGGCCAAGAGCGAGGAGGCCGCCAAGTAGCCCTATTCTGAATTCCTTTCTTCCTGCCCGCCCGGATTTTCCGGGCGGGTTTTCCATGCCTGCTTCGCGTCTGATGTCGTTGGAAGGCGTAACGTACCTTGCAAATAAGAAGGGTGGTGACTCAGTCGATGAGCCACCACCCTTTGTCATGCCGTGCTATCTAGCGATCAGGCCGGGAACGACCTGGCAATTCACGCAGGTGATTACCATGGCCAAAATCGCGTTGATGATGCCACCGAGGTACGGATTGCGGGTCTTGGAATAGATGCCGCGAGCCGTCAGCGGAGTGATAAACAGCAGGAATACGGTGAGGAACATGCTGTCCGGAATGCGGGTGTAGGCCGCACCGAACAGGTCATTGACACCGGTGAGCATGAACTTGGCCCAGCCTGCGCCGGACACCAGTGCCGGCACGGCGGCGGTGACGAGAGCGAGTACCAGGATATTCACGATCTTGTTCTTGCCATAGGAAGTGTTGTAGTTCATGCAGTTGATGAAGATGGAGGAAATCACGTAGCCAATCAGGAAGATCGGGAGTACCTTAAGCATGTCCACGATCTTGAAGGAGCCGAATGGCATGATGCCCCAGTACAGGAACGAGAAGTTCGTCTTGAAGAAGTACTGCGCTCCCCAGACCAACAGCAGAGTGCCGCCGGTGACGGTGAGAGCCAGCATGATGGTCTTGAACACGCTGAAAGCAGATGTCTTCAAATCGATTTCATCGATGTTCATACCATTCTTCTTAGCGAAGCAGCGGTACCAGATGTAGGTGACAATGGCGGTGAACACAGAGGAAATCGCCAGCATGGAGCCTGCGAACAGTGCCTGCCCCTGCCTGAAGAATGTGCCGATATGGGTGTCGACGCCGTTGTAGTACAGGAACAACGTGCTGACGGTGGCGAACAGGGTGTTGACGATAAGGCAGCCCCATGCCCAAGCCTTGGTTCCCGGATGCGATTCCGCGATACGCATGACGCATTGCCACGAGAAGTTCCCCTGAAGAGCGGCATCTGGGAGAGCCACAGAGCGAAGAACACGGCGAACATGAACATGCCGATGAAACCGATGGTGCTGCCGATCATACGCCACTGGTAGATCTGGTCGCCCGACTGCAACGAGGTGTTCATATTGAAGGCTTTGACCATGAACTCCATGGCAGCTGCGGTAGAAGACGACTGGAAGAGCTGCGAAGTGTGGAAGCCGTTTTCCAGATAGATGACACGGAATGCTTCCTTGCCATCGACCTTCTTCGTATAGTACTTGCCGCTGACGCCGTCCGCAGTCGAAGAGTCAGGCGTGATGCCGAAGTTCAGGAACGATTTGGCGTTATTGTGCTTGAGATAGTCCGGATTCGGCAGCATCTTGCCGGTCGTCTTGTCGGTCTCCTTGAAGGAGTACTGGTCGAATTTGCCGGCGATGATGCCTACATTGCGATTGCCGTAATAATTAAAGTACTCGCCGTTATTCTTGGAGGCGGCCTGGGCTGAAGTGGTCTTGCCTGGCACATAGCCGAACGACTGAGTTTCGTTGTCTTTGTAGACGGCGTCGCGGCTGACGTACAGCACGGCCTTGATCAGCTGCTTCTTGGCCTTGTTGTCAAGAAGGATCGTCTCGTGAATGGTGTTGCCTCCGCGGGACTGGCCGGATACGGCGATCTGGTCCTTGTCCACGAATGGAAGTGTGGTCGCGTACTTTACCGTGTCATACAGGCCACGGCCGTTGACCAGCCATTCGGTGTTGTTCAGAATCTCGGAGTCGCCGTGTCCGTAAAGATCGAAGGAGAACACGACGAAGCCTCGACGTGCCCATTCGATCTGGTATAGATCCCACTTTTCCTTGAGACCGTTGCCGCCATGTGCGAACACGATGGTGGGTGCCGGCTTGTCGTTGGTGGCGGTCTTGGGCTTGAGCATGTTGATGCCGAGCCTATGTCCGGATGATGTTTCGATGGTCAGATTCTCTTTGGTGACGTTGCCGAAATCCGTCTGTGCCAGATTCGCGATGCAGCTGCCCAGAATGCACAACAACACCGTAACGATGGTGAGTGCGCCATACGCATGCTGCTTCAAGTATTGCCATACTTTCGACATGGTATTTTTCTCCCTCTGTTCCTTCCGCGTCACCCGAAGATCATCCTTCGGTAACGCGGGGCCCGGTTCTTCCTGGAGCCGGTTATAGACTAATTTGAGGATGAAATGACATTGGGATGTGAATGAGAATATGTGCAGTTCGCCACACTGCTGGTTTACCGGAGTATCGGTTGATGATGGGCTTAAAACGTATGCTTATCGCGCGTGTTCGTATGGACACTGGAGATAATATGCACATATGTTCAAAGATTCCGCGCTTTCGTCGATGCAGACCAGACAGCATATCGAAAAGCTGATTCGTGTATCACAGATGTATTATGACGAGGGACTCAATCAATCGCAGATTGCCGGAGAGGTCGGCTATTCGCGGTCATCGGTGTCACGCATGCTCACCGAAGCACGGGAAACCGGAATCGTACAGATTACCATCGGGCACCCATTGCAACGATTGCAATCCCTTGAGGAGAATCTTCGGAACAAATACGGGTTGAAAACGGTACGCGTCGCATATTCATACGATGACAGCATCGCATCGACGCTAGTGCCTCAATGTGCGGCGCAGCTGCTGGTGGAAAACCTCAAACCGGATTCGTTGATCGTTACATCGACCGGGACGCCGATGGCGGCGACAATCAGAGCTTTGCCTCCCCTTGACTACCCTCGTGCGCATGTGACTCAGATGCTGGGTTCGTTGTCTTCCGCCAACTCGTTGACTGATTCTCCGGAAATCTGCCGAATGATGGCAGAACGTCTGGGATGCGCTTACTCGTTGCTTCCTGCACCGTTGATTATGGGATCCGCGGAAGTTGCGCAGGCTGTGCGTTCGGAGAAACTGATCGCCATGACTTTGGCTTTGGGTAACCGAGCCGATATCGCCATTGTCGGTGTAGGAGCGATTCGGCAGGGGCATTCCGGGAGGATTTTCCATTCGTTCGAAGACGCTGCAGTAGCACGGGAGTTGCAGGAAAAGGGAGTGGTCGGGCATATTTGCGGACATCATATCGATATGCATGGCAATCATGTGCGAACCAGTCTGTGTGAGCGCACCATCAGCATCGATTTCGAACGGTTTCGTGACATTCCATTGGTCATTGGAGTCGCTTGGGAGACGTGGCGTGCGCGGGCACTGCACGCATGCTTGGTCGGTGGACTGATGTCGGCACTCGCTACCAATCAGGGAATGGCTGAGTTGTTATTGGATATGGACTAATCACCGTTAGGATGCTGGAAGGATTGGGTATGCCCGTGCGCCACCGTGATGATTGCAATTGCTGCCAGCACGTACAACAGCACGTTGAGCGTCAATGACGCTCCATATCCGCCGGTCATGTCGAAAATCAATCCATGAACTGTGGTAGCGATGGCTACGGTCAGCTGGCCGGTGGCGTTGATGACGGACAGCGCGCGGGCATAATCATCTCCCGGGAATACGCGGCGTATGCTCCAGGGAAGTGCAATCATGAGCAGGCATTGGCCGATTCCCGCCAGAAAACTTGCAGTGATCGCAACTTCCATATTGGCTCCGAAAAGCAGACTGAACCATCCTGTGGTTCCGATGGCGGCAAACAGCGTGATTGCGAATTGCGGTCTGACACGGTCCAGCGTCGAACCTATGGCAAGTTTGCCGACGCTGGCTCCAATCATGCGGGCCGTGACCACCCAAGCGGCCTGTGTAAGCGTGAGTCCGATGGAAATCCCGTACGCGGGAATATGCTGATTGATGCCGGATACGATTTGCAACAAAATCATGGCGGCTGACAGCAGCAGAAACGCCGGTGAACGAAGCATGCCGATGAGATGCCCGCTTTTCGTCCGTGTATCATGCGCAGGTTTGGCGTTTGGGGCAGACGCAGTGTCGAGCTTGCCATGTGGATATGGTTTAAGCAGGTAGGAGCAGGGGAGTAGCAGCACCATCAGCATCGCACCGGTCAGTAGATATGCCGATCGCCATCCATATGACGCGATGACGTGCGAAATCAGAGGATTGAATATGGCTCCTCCCAATCCTGACAAACAGCCGGTTATGCCAAGGACCGTGCCGAAATGAGTGGGAAACCATGCCGCAAGCAGAATGGGTGGCATCAGCGTTATCGGAATAACATAGGCGAGTCCCATCACAGCGAATGCGAGATAGAACTGCCAGAGGGCATACGCCCGACTGCAAAGCAGGAATCCCACGGCGCAGATACCAATGCAGCCGATAAGTGTGGGGCGCAAGCGAATGCGATGTGAAAAGCGACTGAACGCGGCCATGGAGATGGCACTGCAAATCAATCGAATCGATACGGTTAGGCTGACCTTGGCTCGACCCACATGTAAATCACGGCTGATGGCGTCGAAATACAGCCCTGAAGTGTTGGTGATGAGAGCGAAGCCGATGAAGGACATGGCGCAGCAGCCTACGAATACTGCCAGTGAGGAGCGGGTGGAGCGAATCCGTTCTTCCATAGCGTCCTTTCCTAGCTGGTCGTTGGGCGGTACCGTTTGAAGAACGTCGCCGCCTCTTTTACGATTTGCTGTGATTCCTCATTATGCTCCAGGCCGACCTCCTTGACTGCGAAGTCGTGTACGAGAGCGTGGTCAAGACCTTTCGGGAGTAATCGCAGTTCATAATCATGATGGCGGTATTGCAGGATTCTTGCGAATTCCAGAGTGTTGTCCGCGAGATAATCCTCGGTGCTGGTCTGCAGATAGAAGGGCGGAAGATTGCCATCAACTACAAGGCGATCGACATCAAGATAGGGGGAGATGCGAATTCGTTCCTTCAGCGTTGGAAAGTAGCCTTCGCATAGTATCCCATTGCAGTTCCATGCACGCCTCCCTCGAAGCGATACATGCCGCTGCATCCTGCAATGGCGAGGATGCGGGCGGTTCCGCAGGCTTCCTTCATGCCAAGCTGTGACGCGACGACCGGTGAATGGAGTACGGCGGTGAGGTACAAGATAAGCAGGGTGGCCGCGGAATCTCCAATCAGAAACAGAGCATTCGTATCCATGCCATAGTCATGCGCGTGCTCATTCGTCCAGATAATTGCGTCAAGCGCATCGTGTAGTTGGCCTTGGAATCCAATTTGCGGGACCAGCCGATAGTTGGCATTGACCACGGCGAACCCATACTTCGCTAAATACATATCGCGACACATGGTATTTTGTTTGTCGCCATGGTAGAGACCCCCGCCATGGAAGTCGATGATGACCGGAAGAGGTTCATGTTGTGTTTCCGGACGATACAGGTCCAATTTGCGCAGTTGGTCCGGAATGCCATATGGGAGATCCGTCAGTACATGCACTCCGTTCGGCTTATGCTCTTTGGCGAGTCTGTCTGCGTCGCCGGCATGACGGGCGTTGGTGTTGGACTCAAATAATGCTTTCACCGGTTCGCTGAGCATATGTCACCACCTTGGTTGCGTATGATACGAATACTGTATGCCTGTATCTAGCGCGAACAGTCTAGGAGTTGCACATATGTGCAACCTACGATTCAGACAAGTATCCCAACTATTTCGTCAGTACGTCGAACGGCGGATTGCCTATGCGCTCATGACAGTGTAGATGTTGTCATGGGCTCCGACTTCACGCGCTATTGTGCACGGCTAGTCATTCGAATAGCTAGGAGTCCATCCCCCGTCCAACGTGCCGCCGTTTCATCGTATGATTTTGTTGTGTATGTTTACGATTATACAAATCGTAAACATACACAATAAAGTGGGTGAACGCGACGAAGGACGGGCATGCACCTGACGGCGTCAGCGATTCCTCTCCGCAAAATCGCACATACGACGCAGTCCCTTACGCAACTCATCCGCATCGCCGGCGTACGACAATCGCACGAATCCCTGCCCTTCCTCGCCGAATGCCTCGCCGGGCACCACGGCGGTACTGGCAGTGGGTGGTGAAAGGTATGGTGGAGGTCCGGTTCCTTGCTTTTGGCTGTGGCAGAAATCGTCTGTTTTGTGCAAAAACAAGCCTTTGAAATTGTCTATTTTGTGCATCTTGTGTCTTGAATGCTATATATTCCAATATATTTGCCGCCGATGAATCTGCCGCTGTACGCCTTATGGTGTTTGGCGGATGTGGCCGGCCTTGTTGCCGAGGACGACGAGCCTGATCGGCCGTTCACTATGCAGACGCAAGTTGTGTGACTGACATTGGAATTCATGTTCTGGTGGGGGATGTTGGCGAATAAATCCGCCGTCGGTGGAACGATGGTGATGCGGTAACACGTATGACGAGACGGACTGGAGACGAGGTACACACAACGTGAGAGAGGCAATGGTGTCGGATCAATCGCAGGACGAGGCGGAACAGCAGCCGAAAATCGGCAGAATACCGGCGCTGATCGCGGCGGTGGCCGTCGTCGGCATCGCGATCGGCGCGGCCGCAGGTTTGCTGACGCTCATGCTGTACCAGGTCGAACGTTTCGCGCTTGGATACATCGAGAATGCGCATGAATCCGGTCCGTTCAACGTGCCCGCCATCCGTCGTGCGATCTCCGTGACGGTCGGCGCCTCCATCGCGGCCGTGATGTGGTGGCTGCTGCGCACGCGTACCACAGAAGTGCCATCCGTCAAGAAAGCCGTCGGTGGCGCAATCATGCCGGTCTGGCAGACCATCGTGCATGTGCTGCTGCAGATCTTCATCGTCGGTACCGGCATGTCGATCGGCCGCGAAGTGGCGCCTCGCGAACTTGGCGCGATGTTCGGCCAACGATTCGCCCGCTGGGTGCGTCTCGACGCGAAGGACACGCGTATGCTGGTGGCCATTACCGCCGCGGCCGGTCTCGCGGGAGTCTACAACGCGCCGCTCGCCGGCACGTTCTTCGCGGTGGAGATCCTGCTCGCCGACGTGACGCTCGAGACGGTCACGCTCGCGTTCGCCTGCTCGGCGCTCGCCTCATGGGTGGCGAGCCTGGTCAAAGGCACGCACGTGTTCTACCTGATTGGCAAAGCGGACGGCCTGTTTACCCCCGATTACATGCTGTTCGCGCTGATTGCCGGCCTGATGCTTGGCGTCGCCGGCGCGCTGTTCCGCCGCGGCTCCCAGTGGGCGGAGCGGAACAAGCCATCTGGAGCGGGCATTCTGTGGATGATGCCGCTTGCTGGCCTATTGACAGGCGTTGTGGCGATTGCCGTGCCGCAGGTCATGGGCAACGGTCGCGCCACCGCGCAGCTGAGTTTCTCCTCGAAGGCCGATCTGGCCGTCATCCCGGTGCTGCTGCTGTCTTTTGTGGCCAAGGCGATCGTCACCTTGCTGACGATCCGTTCCGGCGCGTCCGGCGGCGTGCTGCAGCCGGGCATCGCGTTGGGCGCGTCCGGTGGTGCGATGCTGGGCATTCTGTGGATGCAGATGTTCCATACGAATTCGATCGGCATGTACGCGCTGCTGGGTGCGTGCGCGCTGCTCGCCGCCTCGCAGCAGGCTCCGCTGATGGCGATCTGCCTAGTGATGGAATTGGCCGATGCCCCGATCAACCTGTTCGTCCCCATCGGCTTCGCCGTAGCCGTCAGCGCCTTCACCGCCTCCCGCCTGGCCGCCCCCTTAGCCGCCCTGCATTTGCCACGTCCAAGTACCCCCGTCAAGCGGTAATCTGCGTACCCCTCCTACATGGCCATGAGGCCGGTGCGGCGGGGGATGAGCGCGGTCAGCACGAACCAGTGGTTGTCGGTGCGGATCGTCACTTCGCCGCCATACTGCTGCGCGATGTGCCGAATCGACTTCACACCGAAGCCATGCCGATGCTGATCGTCGCGCTTCGTGGTGCGCAGATTGCCTTCGGCATCTTTCTTCAGCCGCGAATCGTAATAATTCTCGACACGGACCACGGTGAAGGAATTCTGCTCGAACAACGCCAGTTTGATGAGCCGTTGTTCCGGATCGGCCAGCTTCGACGTGGCTTCGATCGCATTGTCGAGCGCATTGCCGAACAGCGATGCGATATCCATCGACGACATGTTGGACAAGAGCGACCCATCCGCCACGGCGGTGAAACTGATGCCACGATCGGCACAAGTGCGCTCTTTCGTGGTGAGGATGACGTCGAGCACGGGATTGCCGGTATGCTGCTGGGCGCTGTAGCGCTGCACCGACTTCTCCAGCTGCTCGAATCCTGCCGCCGCGTGCTCAGGATCGACTTCGGCGCGCAATGCTGCGATCTGATGCTTCAGATCGTGCGCAAGCCGACCAAGCGATTCGATGTTCTCCTTCGACTGCAGGTACTCCTGATGTTGGCTGTCCAGCTGCGCGTTGATTGACGCGATTTCCGCGCTCGCTTCAATGCGCCGAGCCTGCTCCTGTTGCGCGTATAGAATCGCGAATCCGCAGAAATCCACCAGTGTGCGGATATAGAAGATTTCCTGGCCCATCGAACCGGAGAATGGCGTATTGGTCGAAACGAAGCTCAGATTGCTCATGGCGAAGGTGACGATGGTGATGGCCACCGTCGCGGTTGCCGCGGAGGCGGTCGGTAGCGTGGGTGTGGTTTGGCTGAAATTGCCGCGTTCCACCAGCCATGCCAGGCCGAAACACAGCGCGTAGATGACGATGAGCATGACGATGGCCTGCACACCGTATGAAGTGGCTTGAGCGTCATGTGTGCCGATGAACGCGACGATCTGCCAATGCAGCGACGCCACCAGTTCCGCCAGCACGAACGCGCGTGCCGTGATGTACAGCCCTTCGCGCTTGCCGGTGCCGGCACCGAACAGAATCGTCAGGTACATGCAGCCGAAGGCGAGCAGCATGCCGACGATCCAAAACCAGATCGGCATACTGCCGTCGAAATACTGCACGGCGACGATCGCGGGTAGACCGACCGCGCTGACGATGATGGAACGACGCAACGGCACACGTCGGTACAGCACCGCGATGTACACCATGCACGCAGCCCATTCGCAGATGGCGGTATACGAACGGGGGATGTCGGGCAAGATGTGGGTGACCGGCACCGTCGACGGTACCGACGCCGCCAACACGTGCGCGATATGTGCGGCATTTGTGGCATCTGCGATATTCACGATATTTGCGATATATGCGATGCCTGCGATCGCCCCGATCATCTGCCGCCGCCCATGTAATCGGTCAGCGCTGTCAGAAACGCTTTCTTGCGCGGCCGGCTCACGCGCAGCTGCTCGCCGTTCGACATGATGCAATCCTGATCCGCCACGCCCGTCACATGCTTGAGATTGACCAGATAACAGGAGTTCGAGCGGAAGAAATGGTAGTCGGCAAGCTTGGCTTCCATGTCCTTGAGTGTGCCGTTGATGGACAGCTTGCCGTCAAGCGTATGGATGACGATGGTGTGCCGAATCGACTCCAAATACAGAATATCCGCCAGATTCAGGCGCATCTGTCCTTTGCCGGTGTCAATAAGCATCGAATCGTCGTCATTGCGCCGCACCATGTCGATCGATTTCTTCAGCTCCTGCGAGAACGCGAACCACGGCAGCGGCTTGAGCAGGTACGACAGCGCGCGCACCTCATATCCGCTGATGGCGTATTGCGGCGCGGCCGTGATGAAGATGATCACCACCTTGTCGTCGCGCTCGCGGATGCGACGGGCGGCTTCCATGCCGTCCATTTCCTTCATTTCGATATCGAGCAGCAGAATGTCGTAGACGGGGCTGTATTTTTCCACGATTCGCGCGCCGTCGTCGAATACGGAAACGGTGAATTGTTCGCCGTTTTCCTTTTGATAACGATTGAGGTAGTCCAGTACCAGCTGGCAGCTTGCGGGATCGTCCTCCACGACTCCGATTCGTATGGTGCGCACGATCGACCTCCCTGTCTCGTCGCCACGACTAACTGTACATTCCCATGTGGCTTTTGTGTGGCTTTCCTCACACTTCCTGTGTGCTCGTTGTGCGTTTTCTCGTGAATTGCGATAGTTTCCACCCGAAAACTCTAGTAGATAGGGATGGATTTGAGGGCTTTTGTCCCCCTATTTATGTGGAAATTAGACAAAAACTGTGTTCGACACGCGTTGACGAGTCAGGGAGGTTGTGTATAGTAGGTCATGGCTCAACGAAGAGATCTTCGCTAAACCAACCAATAAGTAAACGCTTTGAATTGTGGCTTTGTCAAAGTAGTAAGCCGCGAGGATGGGCACCGAACAAAAATCCCTTTACAACGGATCGTGAGGCACGTACCTGCCTCTGAAAGGATGACAAATCATGGCAGAAGTCGTATTCGACCATGTTACTCGTATCTACCCGGGCAATGACAAGCGTCTGTGATGATCTGAACCTCGACATCAAGGATGGCGAATTCCTGGTGCTGGTCGGCCCGTCTGGTTGCGGTAAGTCTACGACCCTGCGTATGCTCGCAGGCCTCGAAGAGGTCAACAAGGGACGCATCCTCATCGGTGGCAAGGACGTCACCACGATGCAGCCGAAGGACCGCGACATCGCAATGGTGTTCCAGAACTACGCTCTGTATCCGCACATGACCGTCGCCGACAACATGGGCTTCGCCTGAAGATCGCCGGCACCCCGAAGGAAGAGATCCGCAAGCGCGTCGAGAAGGCCGCTGAGATCCTCGACCTGACCGAGTACCTCGATCGTAAGCCGAAGGCTCTGTCTGGCGGTCAGCGTCAGCGCGTGGCTATGGGCCGTGCAATCGTCCGTGAGCCGAAGGTCTTCCTCATGGATGAGCCGCTGTCCAACCTCGACGCCAAGCTCCGTGTGCAGACCCGTACCCAGATCGCCGCTCTGCAGCGTCAGCTGGGTGTCACCACCCTGTACGTGACCCACGATCAGACCGAGGCTCTGACCATGGGTGATCGTATCGCCGTCATCAAGCTCGGCATTCTGCAGCAGGTCGGCGCTCCGACTGAGCTGTACGATCGTCCGGCCAACGTCTTCGTCGCTGGCTTCATCGGCTCTCCGTCGATGAACATCAACACCCACCCGGTGGTCAACGGCAAGGCAAAGATCGGCGAAGACACCGTGGATCTGCCGACTGAGCCGTCAACAAGCTCACCGCCGAAGACAACGGCCAGATTGTGGTCGGCTTCCGTCCGGAAGACGCCTCCCTGGCTGCCCCGGATGAGCCAACGCCTTCTCCCTCAAGGTCATGAACGTTGAGGATCTGGCTCCGACGGCTACATCTACGGCAACATCATCACCGATGGCTCCGCTGCTGAGGCGTCCACCATGATGTCCGATCAGAACAAGCTCACCACGATCCGCGTGAACCCGCGTGCTCTTCCGAAGGTCGGCGATACCGTCAAGATCAAGATCGACCCGTCCAAGATGCACCTGTTCGCTCCGTCCACCGAGCTGCGTCTGAACTGAGACGATAACGAGTAACCAACCGTCGGGCGTTCCTTATGGAACGCTTGGCGGGTGGTTGAACCAATACTTGGCGGATGTGCAAACGTCCGTCAACCATTAAACGAGACATTCTCTTTCCTCTCTTATTGTCTCGTTGGAAAAGCCCCGCGTTGGTGCGGGGCTTTTCTTTTCCCGCTGTTCTCATCGTGACACTCGTAGTCCCTTTGCCGCCTGCCGTGGGTAGGTCAGCGGGTAAATTGAAGAGCTATGGAATCACATGAATTGCCACAGATGGATCCCCGTGTGCTTAAGGCCACTTCCGTGAAGGCCGAGGACCCCGCAGCGCAGAGCCCGGAGCCGCAGGCGTTGAAGATCACCGCCGCGAGTTCGAATCCGAAGATGTTCACGCTGCCGTGGGAGAAGCCGCTGGCAACATGGCCTGAGGACCTGCTGGTCAACCTGCCGCGAGGCATCTCCAGGCACGTGGTGCGTTTCGTGCACGTGGGCGACGAAGTCTACGCATGAAGGAAATCACACGCAACGTGGCGGAACGCGAATACGAGCTGCTGCGCCGACTGCAGAAGCTGGAACTGCCTACCGTGCAGCCGATCGCCGTGGTCACCGGCCGCCATAATGCGCAAGGTGAGCCGCTGGAAGCCATCCTGGTCACCAAGCATCTGAAATTCTCGCTGCCGTACCGCGCGCTGTTCGCCCGCAACCTGCGTCCCGACACCGCCGAACGACTCATCGACGCGCTTGCCGTGCTGATGGTGCGTCTGCACCTGGCCGGCTTCTATTGGGGCGATGTGTCCCTGTCTAACGTGCTGTTCCTGCGTGACGCCGACGCTTTCTCCGCGTTCCTGGTGGACGCCGAAACCGGCGATCTGCAGGTGAACCTCACCGAAGGCCAGCGTGAATACGATGTGGATTTGGCCCGTACGAACATCATCGGCGAACTGATGGATCTGTCTTCCGGCGCATTGCTGCCGAGCAACGTGGACGAAATCGAAATCGGAAACCGCCTGGTGGACCGCTACCATTCGCTGTGGAGCGCGCTGACCGACACCGACAAGTTCAGCCCGGACGAGATGTGGAAGATCGAAAAGCGCGTCAATAAGCTCAACGAACTGGGCTTCGACGTGGACGAGCTGGAAATGAAGACCGCCGAGGACGGCAAGCGCGTGCTGGTGCGTCCGCGCGTGGTGGACGCCGGCTACGCCAACCGCAAGCTGCTGCGACTGACCGGTCTTGACGTGCAGGAGAACCAGGCCCGCCGTCTGCTCAACGATCTGGACGCCTACCGCACCTCCACGTGGCGTGATGGCGAGGATCTCGAAATCGTGGCCACCGACTGGATGCGCGAGGTGTTCGAGCCGACCGTGCGCATGATTCCGCGCGAATACCGCTCCCAGATCGAGCCGGCGCAGTTCTTCCATGAGGTACTCGACCATCGTTGGTTCCTTGCGGAGAAGGCCGGCCACGACGTGTCCATGACCGAAGCCGTGAAGAGCTATGTGGAGAACGTGCTGCCGCAGTACAAGCTCGATTCGAAAGATGTCGACGCGCTGAACGCCGAGGCCGATTCCGGCGTGATCGATGACGAATACACTTACGGCACCGACGAGGACGGCTACAACCCGGACGATGATCCGGACGCTGCGGTGTGGAGCCATTAGCCGTTAATGGCATATGAAAAGCTCAAGCCATAAGGCTTGAGCTTTTTCATAAATATCGTAATAAACGATTACTTGGCTGCTGCGGCCTCGCGACGGGCGCGTGCCACGGCATACAACGTGATGCCGGCCGCGACGGACGCGTTCAGCGACTCGACATATTCGACATCGGAATGCCGGCGATGGAATCGCACGCCTCTCGTACCAGACGGCTCAGGCCGTTGCCTTCCGAGCCGAGCACAACGACCAGCGGATCGGTTTCGAAGCCGGTTTCGCCGACGAGCGCGTCGCCGCCGCCGTCAAGGCCGACGCTGTAGTAGCCGCGTTCCTTCAGGCTTTCGATCGCCTTCGTCAGGTTCACCACGCGAGCCACCGGCATATGCGCTGCGGCGCCCGCCGACACCTTCCATGCGGCGGCGGTGACCGAAGCGGAACGACGTTCCGGCAGAATCACGCCGTTCGCGCCGAATGCGGCAGCGGAACGGATGACCGCGCCGAGGTTCTGCGGATCGGTGACGCCGTCCAGCGCGATGAACAGCGGACGTGCCGCGATACGCGCGCTTTCCGAATCGGCCGCTTCCATGGCACGCGCCTTCTTATCGGCGCGGTCCACGAGCTCCGCCAGAGAGGAATACTGGAACGGTTGCGCCTTCAGCACCACGCCCTGATGGTTCGACGAGCGTGCGATACGGTCCATTTCGAGCCTGTCGGCTTCCAGCAGATGCAGTCCGTGGATGCCGGCGAGACGCACGATTTCGCGCGTGCGATCGTCATGCTCGATGCGTGCCGCCACATACAGCGTGGTTGCCGGTACGCCACAACGCAGCGCCTCAAGCACCGCGTTACGACCGATGACCAGATCGTCGGATTCCGACGTGAACTTTGCCACGCGACGACGTGCCGCCAGTCGCGGATCGGCCATCTTGCGGCGATCGGCTGCCTTCTTGGCCTTGTATGCCTTGTGATACACGCGATTTTCGGCCTTGGGGGTCGGCCCCTTGCCTTCAACGCGTTACGATGCTTTCCGCCCGACCCCTTGGTCGGTCCTTTTTTCATTGCTCCCATAACCGTCTATTGTCCCAGCACCCCGGGAAAAGTGCCTCGGGAAAAGCGCTTCAGAAAAGCGGCTCGGCTGCAGGCGGTCGGCCAAGTATGATGAAAAGAATGGAAAAGAAGAGAGAGTTTTTCGGACTGCCCATCATGTTCTGGGGCCTGTGGGTCACGCTGCTTATTTTGTGGATGGGCCGTTTCGTCACCTCGTTTCTTTCCATGTATCTCGTGTCCGACATGCACGTGAGTGCGGGCGTTGCCGGCACGATCGTCTCCATGTATGGCTTCGGCGGCATTTTCGGCTGCCTGTACGGGGGTGCGCTGTCCGATCGGTTCGGCCGGCCGGCGATGATCGTCATCGGCAACCTCGGTTCCGCCGTGATGCTGGTGTTGCTGGCGTTTATCGGCAATCCATGGATTATGGCGATTGCGCTGCTGATTTACGGCGCGATTTCCTCCATGCCAACGCCCGCGGTCGCGGCCTACGTTTCCGATGTGGTGCCGTTCCGCAAGCAGAAGCGTGCGTATTCGCTGCAAACATGGGCTGCGAATTTCGGCTTCGCTATCGGCCCGATCATCGCCAACCAGCTTGTCAAAATCTCCTATTCGCTGATGTTCTATGCGGAAGCGGCTGTGTTGGTATTCGCTACGTTGCTGATGATGGCATTCTTCAAAGAGGCCGGGCTGGGCGTGCACGGTGTCGGACGGTCTGTGAAACGCTCCGTGGAACGTTCCGTGGAACAACCTGTGGAACGTTCTGGCACTGCGCAAACGGCTCAATCGCAGCAATCGAAATTCTCCATTTGGCGCAGCTATCGTCGTGCCTGCACCGACAAAGCGCTCATGTCGATGGTGGTGCTGATGTTCCTGTACACGCTGGCGTATTACCAGATCGTCAGCGGACTTCCGATTTCGATGACGCAGATTGGGCTTGGTACGGACGAATATTCCAGCCTGCTGACCATCAACGGAGGCATTCTGTGTTTGCTGCAGATTCCTGCGATCGCGCTGTTCCAGCGGATGAGCAACACCCGTGTGCTGGTGCTGGGCATGTCCATTACCGCGGTTGGCTATGCGTTCCAAATCGGCGCCGATTCGTGGGTGACGTTCGCGATTGCGACCGTGCTGTGGACGCTCGGCGAGCTTGGCACATTCCCGATTGCCGCTACGACGGTGGCGAATATCGCGCCGAAGGATGTACGCGGCACGTATCAGGCTTGTACAACCTGGTGTGGTCGCTATCCAACGCGTTTTCGCCGCTTGTCGGAGGCTGGATTTTGAACGCGTTCGGCAGTCACGTGCTGTGGACCTGCTGCACGGTGATGTTCGTAATTGTGGCGATCGGCTTCTACGTGACGCGCGGCCCCCGCGAACGCGCCGCAGCCGCAATCTTGCGATGGAGGAACTGTAGCGGTTGCGCTGCGCAGGTGGCGTGCGGTAGATACGCCACCGAACTTGCCAGACAACTTAACATAACTTAACGGCAACTTCGCATCTGTTAAGTTCGCTGGTAAGTTGCTGTTAAGTTCGTGCGAAGTTGACGGAAAGCGATGTATTGGCGTGATTGTGTGGCACAAATAATGGACATTGCCGGCAAGACAGGGGTGCATGTGCGCGTATGAAAAAGCGGGAGGCCGCGATTCGGTTGGAATCGCGGCTCCCGCTATGCGATTTAAAAAATCGGAAAGAAGAGAATCGGTGCCGCAGCGTTCGCTGCGGCGGTGCCTTGCCTCACGCGGTCTGTTTCAAAGAGATGGCCTGACGCGGTTCGGCTTGCCTTCCTGCTTGAAGGTCTTACTTGTTGAGGACCTTCTTCATCAGATCAGCGGAAGCTTGGCAAGTGCGAACTGGCCGAAGCCCGGATCGATGGAAGCGAGGTTGGAGTTGAGGATCTGGTTGAAAGTGTCGTTGTTCTTCATGATGTTTCCTTTCGGACGACCGCCTGGTTTCTTGCTTCTTTTTTTCTTCTCTACATCGTGCGGTGCGTCGCTATTGTGTTGTTTTTCTTGTTCTTCGTTCTTCTGTTGTTTTTCTGTTGTGCCTTTACTATACGCACGTCGGTATGCGTCTGGCATGCCGCAATCGTCATTTCTATTGTAAAATCATCGGGTTATCTTGAAGAAAATGTGATTACTGTGCCCGCATAACAACACAATCGCCGTATCGTACGCTGACACGAGACGGAACATATCCATTCCCATGTCAACGCACGATACGGCGATATCGGCGTAAATCAGCGGAATAATCGTAAATCAGCGGGGCTGACGGAAGTGACGGTCACCGATTGGATCGAACGGCGTGTGCGGTTCAAGCTGGTACCAGTATGCCACCGACGCGACGTCATCCTGCCGCTCGAAATTGCCGGCTTCCTCGGTGCCGATCTGCTGCCAGGTGACGCGCAGGTCAGAATCGAAATAAATCGGATCCGGAATGTGCCAGCGGTACAGGCCGCGCATGACGGTGTGGCCACATCCCAGTAGTCGCTTTCGCGGTGCGCGGCAAGACGCTGCGAATAGAACGGGAATCCTAGGTACGGTCCGGTGAACGTGTTCTCGCGCATGCGGCCATGCTCGTCGAAGTCGGCGAAACTCCACGCGCCGCCGAAGTAGTCCTCCGCTCCGGTGCTGCACCACGTCGGGTACTGTTCATCGCCGTCGATGTACATTTTGACTTCGCCTTCGCCCCACCAGCGGCTTTCCAGTGCGGTCAGCGCAAGGTAGGTGCCGATGTACGCGCCATGGCCGTGCACATTGTCGAGAATCGTGTAGTCACGGGCAATTTCGGTGACGCGTTCGCGGCGCCACTGCGCATGGAAGCGCATCGCATCGGCTGGCAGCGCGTCGTATTCCGTGTAGTCGATTTGGTAGAAGAAGGCCGGCACGTCCTCGTTGTGATCGTTGCGCAGCACAATGCGCGCGTGCTCGAACGGCATGGCGAAATAGCAGTTGAAACCTCGATTTGGCACCACCATGATCGGGATGGAATTGATACGGCAGGCCTGTGCGTGACCGCAGCAGAAGAAATCGCCGATCGGGCACTGCACGGACGGCGTCTCCTCGCCATCCCAATAGAATTCGAGGATGAGATTGCGCAGTACGTTCGGACCGGTCGGGGAAGTGCGGTCGGTGACCGTCATCCAAATGTGGCGAATCACGCCCGGGCCATCGACGTCCATCAGCGTGACCGAATCGCCCGCCTTGATCGTCTGGATGCAAGGGCTGCCCTTACGGGACGGGCCGAGCGCGCTGGCAGCGGTGGCTGCAGTGCCCTTGCCGCCGGTCGGGTTTTCGGCGTTGACGCAACGTGTACGGCCGTGGTCCGTCGCGATTGCTAGCGAATCGAGGGCACCGTTGCCGAAACCGGAAGTCGCCATAGTATTCATATTTGTTCTCCTTACTTGGAAATCTGAAAATCTTGGCAATCGGCCGAACGGGGCCGGCCGATGTTGAAACGTTTCGATTATCCGTATGAAATTATGCTGCCGATATTGCTTGGCCTTGCGATTGGTGTCCGACTGCGGTGCCGGCAATCGCAAGAAAATTTATTGTGTGCCGCCGGACCCCGCTTCCGCAACGGATCCGCGGCGCTTCAGCGCGGGTTCGATGAGCTTGACGGAACCGTTGATATCGGCGCGTTCCTCGATGGCGGAAGTCAGCAGATTCACGGCTTCGGCGCACAGTTCCTCCGGCATGACCGGCATTTCGGTGATGGGGAAGCGCGTAGGCTCGCCCTCGAAATACGTGCCGCACGACAGCACCGAAACGTCCTGCGGAATCGTCATTCCATTGTCGTGCAGCTCCACCAACACTTGGCTGAGCACGCCGCATTCGCCTGGTTGATGATGGCGGATGGGCGGTCGGGCCGCGCGAAAATGGTGCGGACGAACCGCTTCGCATCGAAACTATCTTCCTCGTAATGCTCGGATTCGATGATTGTCATGCCACGCTCCTTCGCGTGCGCCAGCAGGCTTTCGCGGAAGAGGATGACGTAACCGGAACGGCGGTCGTAATCGGATTCGTTGTTGCGCAGGAACGCGACGGTGCGATGCCCCTTTTCGTACAGAAAATCGACGGCCTTGCGGCCCATCAGCGCGAAATCGATGTCCACGCAGGCGCAGCCGGCATGCGATGACGGATAACCAATCGCCACGCACGGCTTGGGGAAGGTCATGGCCGCGGCCGCACGTTCGTCGTCCTGTTCGACGTCAAGCAGGACGACGCCATCGACGAGATTGCTTTGCGTCACGCGACGAATGTCTTTCGTGGCGTCCGGGCCGGTCAGCAACATCACGTCATAGCCAGCGTTCCTTGCGGCCCATGCGGTGTGCAGAAAGTAGGCGTTGTAGCGGCTTTGTTGATGTCGCCGCGAATCGGGGAGCTCAGCGCGATGAGCTGGTTGCGCATGCCGCGCATCTTGCGGGCGCTGGCGTCCGGAGTGTAGCCGAGCTTGTCTACGGCAGCCATGACTTTTTCGGTGGTTTTCGCGGAAATCGAACGCTTGCCGGACAGCACGTAGGAAACGGTGCTGGCGGATACTCCGGCTTCGCGGGCGACGTCTTTGATGCCTGTCATTCAGCTCGCTTTCTGTGGTTGTTCCGTACTGTGCGCGTCTGTGCGTCGAATCGTTTCGTCGAAACGTTTCACCTAGCATAACGCAGCGTTACGATTGCTGTCAATCTTCCGTTGCGTCTTTGGTTTCGTATCGTATTTTGCCGGCGATGCGGGGCGGCATAAAGAAAAAGTCGCACGATTCGGCGTCTGTATCGAAACGCCGAATCGTGCGACAGAAAAAGGCAATGCGACCGGTGGTGTGGCCGGCGTTGCGATTGCGGGAAATCAGCCCTTCTTGCCCACCTTGCCGAACGTGAACGCGCGGACGATCGCCACAATGCCGAGCACCACCAGCGCGCAGCCGCCGAAGATGATCATCCAGCCGGTGGACGCCACCGGGCAGAACAGCATCACGCAGCCAGCGATAATCGAAATCAGCGCGTAAATCACAGCCCATGCGGAACTGGGCATACGCCACGATTCCACCAGCGCCATCACGCCTTCCATCATCCAGCCGACGCCCACCACCATGGTGACGACCACTGCCAGCGTCGCGCCGGACAGCGCCGAATTCTTCAGCATGACCACGCCGCCGACGGACAACAGCAGGCCGACCAGAATATCCAGCACACGCCAGCCGCCCGGCAGACCGAGTTCCACGATCGCCGTGACGATACGAACCACGCCGGAAACCACGAAATACGCGCCCAACGCGATCGCTGCGATTTTAAGCGTCGCACCCGGCCAAATAAACAGCGCCAAGCCGAGTACGATGGCGATCACGCCGATGATGCCGTACGCGCCGCGAATCGCGTTCTTCGCACGCTGCGGCAGCCACGATTCCATCAGTTTGAAGGGGCTTACGGGCTTCCATTCGCCGTTGGAATCGTTCGGATTGGGTTGGCCGGGACCGTATGGATAGCCATACGGATAGCCGTAAGGATTATCGAAATAACGCGAGGTTTGCGCGTCGTCCTGTCCGCCGCTTTGCGGGTTCGGATTCATGTTCGGGTTGCTCATAATGTCCCCCTTTTTTCTTTGAGATGCGCCTTAAAACCACTGTTGTTTTAAAGTCGTGTCTCATATTTTAGTCATCATGTCCAATTTCAGCTTTCAACAAAACGCCGAAAACTGTACGGCAAGGCGCAGGACGCACTGCACTGCGCGACGTAAGGCAGCGGGGAAGAAGGACGTGGCGCGACCGGCGATTGTCTCGCAGGCCGCGCCACGTTGCGTAAGTGCGGATGTTGCTGATGTGCGAATACGCTTCCACAACATCCGCGCGAACCTAGAACAGCTTGAGCTGAACGTTGAGGCTGAGCGGCTGGTCGGCGGGCAGCTGGTACTGCTCATGCACCGGCGACATCCACGAATCGTCGCCGCCGACGCCCATTTGCGCGGCCAGCAGACGCAGGAACATGTGACGCGGCTTCGGCAGCTCATCCTGATGCAGCGCCTCTTCCAGCATCGTGCTCGAATACGGCAGTAGGCTCATCGCGAACGGCTTTGCGCCGGCACCGCGCTTCACGCGCACACCGTGGCCGGAATCGTCCGTGATCTCCGCCCAACGCACATCCTCATGATTGCCGGTTTCCTGCGGCAGCAGGTACGGCGCGCAATCATCGCCAGCCGTCGTGCTCCATACACCAGCTTCGCGTGCCTGCGGTCGGCGTACGTCTCTTCCGGACCGGCGCCGTAGAATCGCAGGTTCGCATATTCCACAGGCAGCGCCCATTCGATACCGAACGCCGGAATCGTTGGCAGATCGCCGTTCTTCTCGCCTGGATACTCGACGTCGAGCGAAACGAGGCCGGCCGTGTCGGCAACGTAACGGACCGTCACTTTCGTGCGCTGCGGAATCGCCAATTCGTACGTATACGTGGCTTCCACGGCATTTTCTCCACGATTTGCGATCGCGCAGTCGACGCAACGCGCATACTTTCCTGCGACCGCCCACGCGGCACGTTCGAAAGCGTGTCCAGCACCGCGATCGTTGTCCGTCAGCGGACGGAACGTGGTGATCGACGGGCGGCGCAGCACGAATTCGCGCTCGCCGAACGTATATGAAACCATACCCCTTGTGTGCGGGAGAACAGTGCTTCACGACCCTGTCCGCGCACGCCGGCGTTCCAGCGGCCAAGGGTGACGGTGCCGTCGGCCGGAGCTCCGGCCGCGTCAACGGCAATCTGGCGGTTGGTCTTGCCACCTCGCCACCACGCACCTGGCCGAACGCCAGCTA
>ENA-OQIG01000165-OQIG01000165.1-human-gut-metagenome-genome-assembly--contig:-NODE-165-length-37945-cov-2.035962_pt1 | contig 37945 bp, 55 predicted proteins | sample MGYA00242576_ERZ504741 | MGnify/ENA primary metagenome ERZ504741 (study PRJEB26092, sample SAMD00036436) | human gut metagenome | host: Homo sapiens | study: EMG produced TPA metagenomics assembly of... | reverse complement strand
CGACGCCATGATGCGGGAAACTGAAGGCCCTGGAAGCAGAGTATCCGGAACTGGTGACGCCGGGATTCTCCCAGCCAGCATGTGGGGGCTATGCCAAGCCCGGGTTCACGGAAGTCCGGCATATGACGCCTCTGCTGAGCCTGGCCAACGCCTTTTCCCCGGAAGAGATGGAAGAATTCGACCGGCGGGTCCATGAAGGGCTGCCTCAGGATGCCAAAGTCCAGTATGTGTGGAGCCCAAGATTGACGGGCTGGCCTGCAGCATCATCTACGAAAACGGCCGGTTCGTCCGGGCTGCCACCCGGGGGGACGGAGTGGTGGGAGAAAACGTTACGGAAAACGTCCGGACCATCGCCAACATCCCCAAGGTGCTGAAGCCCATTCCGGGGATGGAAATCCCGGAACTGCTGGATGTGCGGGGAGAAGTGTACATGCCCCGGCAGGCTTTTGTGAAGCTGAATGAGGAACGGCAGGAAGCCGGGGAGCAGGAATTCGCCAACTGCCGGAATGCGGCGGCCGGTTCCCTGCGCCAGCTGGATCCCCGGGTCACCGCCCGGCGGTCCCTGGCCTTCTTTGCCTATGGAGTGGGGGTGGGAGCCGGCAACCTGCCCACCCACAACGCTTCCATGGATATGCTCCAGCAGTACGGGTTCACCACCACCGAAGGACGGACTCTGGTGGACACCATCCAGGAAGCCAATGAACTGATCAAAAAGCATGGAGAGCGCCGGGGCGTCCTGGGCTACGATACCGATGGGGTGGTGGTGAAGGTAAACGACGTGTGGCAGCAGAACATCCTGGGAGCCACCGGCAAAGATCCCCGCTGGGCCATGGCTTACAAGTTCCCGCCGGAACAGGCGGAGACTCTGCTGGAAGACATAGTGATCCAGGTGGGACGCACCGGGGTGCTGACCCCTACTGCAGTGCTCCGGCCGGTGCGGCTCTCCGGCAGCACCATCAGCCGGGCCACCCTCCACAACGAAGATTTCATCAGGGAACGGGACATCCGGATCGGGGACCATGTGATCATCAACAAGGCTGCGGAAATCATCCCGGAAGTGCTCCGGGTGGTGCCGGAAAAGCGCACCGGGGAAGAAAAGGAATTCCACATGCCGGAAACCTGCCCGGAATGCGGCTGGAAGGTGGAACGGAAAGCCGGGGAGGCGGCCTGGCGCTGCACCAATCCCCACTGCCCGGCTCTGGGACGGGAAGGACTGATCCATTTCACCAGCCGGGACGCCATGAACATCGACGGCTGCGGGCCCAGCGTGCTGGCCCAGCTTACCGCCGCCGGACTGGTGAAGGACCCGGGGGACCTGTACCTGCTGACCCGGGAACAGGTGGAGACCCTGGACCGGATGGGGCCGAAAAGCGCGGACAACCTGGTGAGTGCCATTGCAGCCAGCAAAAACCAGAGCCTGGACAAGCTGCTGTTTGCCCTGGGAATCCGCCATGTGGGGGCCAAGGTGGCCCATAACCTGGCGCAGAAATACGGAACCATGGACAAGCTCATGGCCGCTGACCAGGAAGACCTGGCCCAGACACCGGACATCGGCCGGTGATTGCGGAAAGCGTGGTCACCTGGTTTGCCGATCCCATGAACCAGGCCTATGTGGAACGGCTGAAGGAACTGGGCTGAACATGGAGATGACCTCCGGACCGGCCCAGGACGAGAACCATCCCTTCTATGGGAAGACCCTGGTGTTCACCGGCACCCTGCCCACCCTGGACCGGGCCACTGCCAAAACCATGGCCCAGGAAGTGGGAGCCAAGGTCACCGGCAGCGTCAGCAAAAAGACCGACTATGTGGTGGCCGGCGCCGACCCGGGCAGCAAATACACCAAAGCCCAGAGCCTGGGTGTGACCATCCTGGACGAAGCAGAGTTCCTGCGGATGATGGGGAGGTAAAAAAGGGGGTGTGAAAAAATGCTTTTTCACACCCCGTCACTAGTCACTAGTCACTAGCCGATGGAAGCCAGCTGACGCAAGCGAAATAAAGACGCTGTGAATGATTTTTTCACAGCGCCTTTTTGTTGGAGTGATGAAAAAAGACTGCCCGCGGGGGCAGTCTTTTTGTTATTTGTCGGCAACTTCCACCTTGCCGGTGAACAGTTCCTTGGTGCAGCTCCGGACCACGTTGATGGCCAGGAACATCAGGCACAGGGCCACTACCAGCTGGAGGCCTTCCACCATGGGGAAGAACACGCCGGCCATGGCTTTCTTGTAGATGCCATAGATGGACAGGCACAGGGCACTCATGGTCACGAAGAACATGAAGGTCATGGGCACGTAGAGCATCCAGCTCTTCCGGCCGGTCATCTTCAGGAATACGTGCCAGGGCAACCAGGCACAGAGCACTGAGCAGCTGGTTGGCAGCACCAAACAGCGGCCAGATGTTCATGTAACCGCCCAGGCACAGCAGGTAGCTGGGGATCAGGGTCACGATAGTGGCCACATAGGTGTTGCTCAGGAATTTGGCCACAGAACCTGTTCCTTGCCTTCTTCCGGAGCCAGGATTTCCTGGAGCATCATCCGGCCGATACGGGTTACCGCATCGATGGTGGTCATGGCCAGAGCGGATACGCACATGGTCACGATGCAGGTGCTGTAGTATTTGGGAATACCGAACATGGTGAAGTACCCGCCGATGGCGCTGCCGAAGATGGCAAACGGAGTGGCTTTGGGCAGCTGGCCGTTTACAGCCACGGAGCAGGCGATAACCAGGGAAACCACACCCAGGGTGGATTCAATCAGCATGGAGCCGTAGCCAACAGGCAGCATGTCTTTTTCATTGGAAATGGTCTTGGAGGAAGTACCGGAGGAAACCAGGGAATGGAACCCGGATACAGCCCCGCAGGCGATGGTGACGAACAGGATGGGGAACAGAGGCTTGCCGGCCACATCAAAGGAGGTGAAGGCAGGCATATTGATGGAAGGATTCCCCACGATAATCCCTACAACCCCGGCCAGGATCATCCAAGCAGCAGGAATACGGACAGATAGTCACGCGGCTGGATCAGCAGCCACATGGGCATGATGGAAGCAGCAAAGCAGTACGCGTAGGTCACATACAGCCAGGTGGTACGGGAAGCGTAGATGGGATGGGCAATGCCCAGGCTCACCATGGCCACCATGCACAGGATCCCCAGAATCAGTTCCTTGGAACCGTGGATGTTGAAACGGCGGGTCACTACACCGAAGACCATGGCTACGGCAATGTAGATCATGGAAATGGAAGCGGCGGAGGCGTTGGCCCATCATTTCGCCGGTCTTGGAGAAGCCGTTGAAGGTGCTGGCCATAATGTCAGAGAAAGCGGCGATGACCAAGAGGGAGAACAGCCAGCCGAACATCAGGAACATTTTGCAGCCGGTATGGCCCACGTATTTTTCAATCAGGGCACCCATGCCTTTGCCGTCGTTCTTCACGGAAGCATAAAGGGCGGTGAAATCCTGTACAGCCCCGAAGAATACGCCGCCTACAATAATCCACAAGAATGCAGGAACCCAACCGAACATGGCGGCGATAATGGGACCGGTTACAGGGCCGGCACCAGTAATGGAAGAAAACTGATGGGCAAATACCGTGAAACGGGAAGCGGGAGCAAAGTCCTTGTCATCCCGGAAGCGATAGGCAGGAGTCTTCGCATCCGGTTCAATTCCCCAGGTCTTGACCAGCCAGCGTCCATAAAACATGTACGCACAGACGAAGATTACAATGGCAAGACACACAAGCGTTAATCCGTTCATCATCATCACTCCTTCGTAAAAAATCCGACACCTGAGTGCAAGTGCCGTGATCAAATCGGATGCTTGTTGATGGTACGTAATTTATCACTTGTTCACGCTCTTGTCAACAGTTTTTTGTATACTTCATACATTATTTTTTCAAAGTGTTATCACAGTAAAGACAGATGCGGGAATTAACAGAGAATTTGTCCGTATGGAAAGGAACTTCACCAATTAGAATCAATTTATTGTGCAGTGGGAATGGACAAAAGGGGCTGCCGCATGGGCAGCCCCTTTTTCATTCGTAATGGTTCAATATGTTCCGTACCCGCTCTTTTTTGCTTTTGGGCACTTTCCATTCGTAGTTCCGGTAGTTGTTTTCTCTGTGGTCGGTGGAATAGTCGGCGTAGTCGATATCCCAGTTCCGTTCATAGCTCCGGTTGTAATCCCCGTGGCCGTCATCCAGCTGATACCCGGCAAACATGGCATCGTCCTCCTTTATAAAAAGAAAACCCTTCTATAACATTATGGTTTACAGTTAGAGAGATTTCCCTCATATACTGGTAATTTTACCTTTTCTAACAGCCAGTTAAACGAAAACACCGACGCTCTGAAGGTGCTGGACGTCCGGCAGGAAATCGTGGAAAGCGTACTGGCTAAATCCAATTTCTATAACAGCGTTCATTCTGTTTATATGGAATTGCCATTCGGTCAATGCCCTCTGGGCGTGTTTATGGACCGTGAAAAGGGCGTGCGGTTTGTCCCTATGACCATTGGCACCTACTATCTGGCACAGACGGAAACGGGCTGGTGAACACCATTGCCCGGCGCTTTCGACTGACGTTGCCGCAGTTGATAGACTACTTCGGCCGAGATGCCCTGCCGGAAAATCTGAAAGCCATGGTGGACAGAGGGGAAACCAGATACGAAAAAAAATTCCTTGTAAACTGGATTTGTGAACCTAACAACGACAGCTTGCCGGGGAAAATTGACCGGCTGAATATGCCGTATAAATCCGTCTACTGGCTGGACGGCTCCAATGAAAAGGAATATCTGTATGTGGGCGGCTTTGAGTCCTTTCCCTGCCCTGTTGCACGGTACAACGTGACGGGGAATCAGTCCTATGCTACCGGTCCCGGCTGGTGGGCGGAAGGCGACAGCAAAGGATTACAGGTACTCAAAAAGGACTACCTTACCGCTATTGAGTTATCTGTAAAACCTCCCATGCAGGGCTCCGCAGAACTGGCTATGACAGGCGTAAACATGATTCCCGGGGATTTACCCCTACGAACATGAACAGCGCTGTACAGCCGCTTTTCAATGTCCAGACAAATCTTAGTTATTTGTCTGAGGAAATCCAGAGGACTGAGGATAGGATTAAAGAAGCTTACAGCGCTAATCTGTTTATGATGCTTGACAATCTGGGCACACACAATATGACGGCGCAGGAAGTGCAGGCAAGACAGTCCGAAAAGCTGTCCCAGCTGGGGCCGGTGGTTGAGCGATTGCAGGAAGAGTTTCTAAATCTGATCATCGACAGGGTTTACAACATTCTTGACCGGGCGCACGTGTTTCCGCCTATCCCGGAAGAAATGCAAGAACTCTTTGACGAAGAAGTCAAAGTGGAATACATTTCTCCGCTGGCGCAAGCTCAGAAAATGAGCGGTGTGGTATCCATTGAACAGACCATTGGGTTCATCATGCAGATGGCACAGGCATGGCCGGAAGCGTTGAAAAGCGTGGATGCTTTGGAAACCGTCAACAAATACATGGATTATCTGGGCGCACCTGCACAGATGCGGAAAGACCCCGAACAAATTCAGCAGGAAATTCAAGCGGAACAAGAAGCACAGGCGCAGGCACAACAGGAACAGCAGGCGATGATGGTAGCACAGGCCGCACCGAACATTACGCAGGCCGCAAAAAACGCTACCGAAGCCGCTAATGACGGCAACCCCGCCCTGCAAGAATGGATGGGGATGGGGTATTAACCGATGAAGTACGAAACAGTACATGACACCAACAAGGCTTCCTACTGGCACCAGCGGTTCTTTCAAGAGGAAATCGCAAGGCAGGACAGGGAAGCCTATCAATATATGTTGAAAGACCCCAGAGGCGCTGGTTTCTTATGCGCCTGTTCGACAACACTTATGTGAACGCCACGACATTCACGGGGAACAGCCAGTCCTTTTTAATCGAGGGGAAAAGTCCGTGGGTATCAACGTCAACAGAAAGATAGTGGAAACACTGGGGATTGATGGTATCAAGCTCCGCCAGCAGGCGGAACTGGAATACATAAAGGTTCAGAAAGATGCCGAACGCATGATTTCTGAACGAGAAAGAGAGGGCTAAATGGACGCACAAGAAAACACTCCGGTCCAGAATGACACCGCACCGGATACGACTACGCAAGAACCTGTTGAAAATAAACCTGTAGAAAATGCCGAACCTGCCGGGACGCTGGCCGGGAACGCAGGGGGACACGCAGAAGAAAAACCTGCTGACCCTGTTGTTTATGACTTTACTCCATCTATTCCGGAAGGGGTGGAACTGACCGGCAGGCCGCCGCTGAATTTGGCGACATTGCCAGGGGCTTGAGTCTGAACAATGAACAGGCGAATACGCTGGCGAAATATGGTATGACCTATGCACAGAACATGGTGAAAGCTTATGAAGCACAGCAGATTGAACAGCAGGAAGCGTGGGCCAATGAAACCAAAAACGCTTTGGGCGCAAAATATAACGAAGAAATTTCTTAATGTGGCACCGCCTTAGACAAGCTGGAACCGCTGGTTCCCGGTTTGCGTAATGCTCTCAATATCAACGGTATCGGCAACCGGGTGGAAATCGTGAAAGCACTGGCCGCAGTTGGGCGCATGGTAGCGGAAGATTTCGGCCACGCTGCTACGGACACCAGCGCAGGAGCTCCCCATTCCAGCCGATACCCGAACACCAATTTCGACAGCTACAAATGAAAGGAGCATAACTTATGCCTTATGCTGTAACTCTTAACGATATTCAGAAACGACTGGGGGCAAATAACGCCTTCCAGCCCATCATTGAAATCCTGAAACAGTCCAACCCCATCCTGGAAGATATGCCTTTCGCAGAAGGTGACCTGCCGATTGGGAACAAGACCACTATTCGTACTTCCCTGCCGTCTCCTTCCATCAGACGTGCTAACCGTGGTACGGCTCCGACTAAATCTGACGTGAAGCAGGTAATTGACCAGTGCATGTACCTGGAAGACCGCTCTTGCGTCGATACCCTCCTCTTGAAAGGGAAGCCCAATCCCGAAGCATATCGAGCTTCTGAAGATGATGCTCACGTGGAAGGCATGGGACAGTTTGTTGCCAAATGTTTTATTTATGGCGACCTGACCGACCCCGCCTATGCTGACACCTTCAATGGATTCTTGGTCCGCTATCCAGTCGAAGACGGCGACAAGGGAACACGTGGGTATCAGGTAATTTCCGCAGGTACTAAAAACACTAGTGGCCATAACACCTCTGCACTGATCGTGGATTGGGGAGACAGAAAGGCGACTGGGATTTATCCTAAGAACATGACTGCTGGTCTGTATACCAAGGACCTGGGTGAAGGGGATGTGTATGATTCCGAAGGGAAACCGTTCCGCGCTGTGCAGACTCTCTACGGCTGGCAGGTTGGCCTCGCTGTGCAGAATCTCCGCTCCGTAGCGGCAATCCGTAACATTGACGTAGATGCCCTGTCCAAGTTCACCTCTGCCCAGGCGGCCACGTTTATGAACAAAATTATTTTCGCAAAAAACCGCCTCCAGCTTCCTAAGTCTCCCACCATGTACGTTTCTGACACCGTTTATTCCTACCTGGAAACCTTCTTGCTGGATAAATCTAACGTACATGTGACTCGTGAGATGAGAGAGAACCAGGCTCCTCTGCTCCGCTTCTCTGGTATCCCGGTCAAAAAGATGGATTGCATGACCGACACCGAAGCAGGGTTTTAACCGAAGGGAGTAATAAGATATGCTGTTTGATAAAGAGAATATGTTCTTCGACGGGGAAGCGGCTTCTGGGTTCGCTTCCGGTAAAACTTCTCCCGGCATTTACAACCATGGCGGCGGCGATGCCATTGCCCCGCTGTATGTAGTGGTCCAGCTGGCAGGCGGCTCCGGAAAACTGGATGTAACTGTTCAGACCGCTTCCAAATCTGATTTCAGTGATGCTGTGGACCTCGCCACTTTCTTCGGTGCGAAAGACGCCAAAGGCGTGGTTACCAAAGCGTTCCTGCCGTATGGCTGTAAAGACTATGTGAGAATTAAAATCTCCGGCACGGCGACTGGCAAGGTTACTGCAGGACTGACCGACATTGTACCGATTAACTAAACACCAGAGGGAAGGGAATACCTTCCCTCTTTCTTTATATAAGGAGCAAATATGAACGAAGTAGATATTTGCAACCTTGCCCTTAACTTTCTGGGCAAGGGAATGATTAAAAGTCTTACGGAAAATAATGAGCTGGCACGGACCTGCAAGTTACATTACAACCGATACCGGCGCATTTTACTGAAAGACTATAATTGGGAATTTGCCCAACGAACGATGAAATTAACGCCGATTGCAGAAGACTACGGCGACAGTGTGAAAGGCTGGAAATACGTCTATGAGTACCCTGAAGAATGCTTGCAGGTTCTCAAAGTCTACAACGGCGATGAACATAAAAAAGATGATCATAGAGAAAAATTCTTTGTCCAGTGCGTTGACTACCGACTGGGTACGAAAGTTATCTGTTGTAACCTGGAAGACGCTTACATGGATTATGTAGCCGACGAGACGGATTGCAATTACTTCTCCGAAGAGTTCATTGAAGCATTCGCTCATTATTTGGCCTATGGTATGGCCCAGGCGCTAACCGGGAGTGAAGGAAAAGCCCAGACGGAATTGCAGTATATGCAAACTGCACTGTATCAAGCGAAGCTCCGCACGGCACGGGAAAGAGAACACGATCCTTCTTTACCGCATAAGTACTTTGATGGGAGGTTCTGATGAGCCAGAAGGAACAATATTATGACTTCCAGCCTTCCTTCAACTCTGGGGAAATCTCTCCGGACGTTGCAAACCGTACTGACTTGATAAATTTCGTTCTGCCCTGCTGAAAGCACGAAACTGTTTCGTGAAACCATATGGGGCTGTCTATCGGCGTCCTGGGACTAGGTTTGTGGCTGAAACAAAATATGCAGACAAGAAGTGCATACTCCGTGAATTCGACTATAACGCCAGTATATCCTACCTGCTTGAAATCGGTGTTGGCTATATCCGGGTGTACAAGGACAACACCTATATGAATGTGGAAGTAGCCACGCCTTTCACGGAAGAAGATCTGGATAACTTGCGCTTTGCCCAGAGCGCTGACACACTGTTCATCGCTTCCGGCACGCATAATGTTCAACTCCTGCAACGGTATACAGATGTTGATTGGAGATTGTCAGAAATGGATTTGACATCTCCGTATTTCGACGTAGCAAACGGCAGTGAGGGACTGAACGGGAACGTCCCCACGTATAATCCCAGTATTAAGATGAATCTGCGCTTTACAACGCAGGGCAGTTTTATTTTTACGGCTCCTACTACGGGTACTTATACGGTGGTGATTGCAGGTTCCGGTGGTGCAGGGATTTCTGAATCCTATGACGGTGACGGTTATGGCCAGTGGGTGGCCAACGGCGGTTCGGCAGAAGTCAAAACACTTACCATGACCTTACAAGGCGGTCGTGTTTACCGTGGGGTGGTAGGATCAAAACCAGTAAATCTGTGGTACGAAGGTTTTTATAACCGCAGTGCTCCAGACGGCGGAGCAAGCTCTTTCAACGGCCAAAGCGCACGTGGTGGCGGGGGCGCCAGCTTTCATACAGAACATCGACATGATGGCGGTCCCACTAGATACACCACAAACGGCACCAGCTACGGCAGTGGCCCTGCCGGTGGCTCTTTTGCCTGGCACGGGAAAGGGGAAATTGATTCTGAAAAACAGCCCCAGGGCGGCTACGTGAATATTTCCTGTGATATTAAAGGTGACAATAATTACTCTACTGATGGACTATGGCCTTCCGGGGTAACGGGTGACATAACCTTAAACAGTTCCACACGACTGTTTCGAACTGGGCTCGTGGGTGCGTGCGTTAAGCTGTACCACAACATGCCCTCTCAAACTGTTACGCTTGAAAGCACCGGCAGTGCTACGTCAGCGGCTGTTCTTGTTGGCAAGTCATGGAAATGTGTAACACACGGGAAATGGGGCGGTACGGTCACGCTGGAAGCCTCTACGGACGGACAGACGTGGCGGCAGTACCGGGTGTACACTTCAAAGTATGCTGACAACAATGGGGATTTCAACGCCAGCGAAACAGGCACGGTAGACGAATATACGTACATTAGAATTAAAACAACCACAACGGCTGGCACGGTTACTGTTGACCTTACCAGAATGACCTATACCCACGAGGGATACGCACAAATTACCGGATACGTCAGTGAAACACAAGCAAATGCAAAGGTTATTAAGCAGTTCGGAAGCACTGATAAGACGGCGCTTTATAGTATGTCATGCTGGTGTCCGGAATATGGGTACCCAGATGTGTTGGGTTCTTCCAGGACCGGCTTATATTGGCGGCTAACAAGCTGTATCCCTATGCGGTGTGGATGAGCCGGACAGGGGACTATTACAATTTCTCCGTTGAAAAAGCTGACGGAAAAGTAACCGACGACTCCGCTATTATGCTTTCCCTGGTGAACCGGAAGGAATACGCTATCAAGCATATTGTGGCGTTCACGGACCTGTTCTTCTTCACGGACGGGAACGAGTGGATTATTTCCGGCTCTAGCACGGTTACGCCTACCACGGTATCCCCAAGGTACAGTCCGCACGGGGGTGCGAAAATACTGAACCTATTCTGGTAGGCGGGCGTATCGTGTACGTACAGCGCCGGGGAACGTCCGTTCGTGACTTTGCCTATAGTTATGATACAGACAACTACGATGGGGCTGATTTGACCATTCTGGCAAAACATCTGACGGAAAGCCGACAAATTATTGACGGGGCCTATCAGCAGGACCCGAACTCCATGCTGTACTTCATTACCAGTGATGGGAAGATGAACGTACTAACCTATGTTGCAAACCAGAAAGTATATGCGTGGGCAGACGTGGACACAAACGGCAGTTTTGAATCTGTGGTCAATCTGGTATCTGGGTACAGAGATACAGTCTATGTAGAAGTCAAGAGGGAAATCAACGGAACCACAAAGCGGTTCATCGAGTATTTTTCCGATTATCCAGACACAGAAGATTGGATGGAATACGCTATGTTGGACTGCTCCGAACAATGGAGAAGTCAGACCCATACCAACAGTATAACCGGCCTTGACCGCTTTATTGGTGGGAAGGTTGATGTACTGGCGGATGGTGAATATTACAAGGACTTGACCGTTGACAAAAACGGGGATGTGGAATTGCCCAAGGAAGTTTCCAAGGCACAGTCGGACTAAGATACACCAGTGAAGTCGAAACGCCTAACTTAGAAGTATCCGGTCAGACGGTGCAAGGGAAATACAAGAAGGTATCCGAAGCAATTCTGAGATTGACCAGAAGCCGGGGCGGGGAAATCGGGAACACGTCTACCTTTGTGGACCCTATCAAATATCCATACGATGGACTTTATAGCGGTGATCTGGAAACGGTGGTACCTAACCAGCCCACCGGCGGCTATGAAAAACTGGGCCGGGTGTATATCCGACACAATGAACCGTATCCGTTTGAGCTGAGCGGTGTAATAAGGGTGGTGACATTCGGTGGTTGATATTAGACCAGTACGAAGCGAAGATATGAAAACCATTGCAGAAGAACTGTATAACAATCTCCGCCTTGCTGACAAGGTGGAAATGGTGCAGCTCCACACGGACAATTTGGAATATGTTTATAATTCCATGCTGTTCTCTGACAAGCTGTATCAAGCTAGGGACAAGGCCGGAAACCTCTTGTGTGTGACCGGTGTGGCCGGTATAGAGTGTGATACGGGGTACTGTGTATGGTGCCTAGGAACGAAGGAGTTAAGCCGCCATAAACGAGATTTCGTGCGTTATGGGCGGTTCATTATGAAAGAATATCTAACCAGATGCGGGGAATTGAAAAATTTCATCGGCGTGGAAAACGAAGAAGCACTGACATGGGTGAAGCATTTTGGTGCGGAATTAAAAAAACCTATCAAGCTAGGGGACGGAATGTTCGTCCCCTTTGTCATAAGGGGGTGAACCTATGTGTGGGGTAATTGCTGGACTCACAGCGGCGATGACCGGCCTACAGATGTACGGCCAACGACAGCAATATAAAGCACAGCAGGCGGCGTACAATGCGCAGGCACAGGCTGCTGATGCTAACGCTAAAATCATGGAGCAGAATCAGCGTATCAATGAGCGCAAGGCGGAAAATATCGCTGATGCCTACGCTTACCAGCAGGGGAAGCTGGACGACAAACGCCGCATTGTTCGTGGCCAGATTGCGGCGGCACAGGGGGCGGCTGGCTTAACCGGCGTTGGGTCCGGGCTTGACATTCTGGGGCTTCAAATGATGCCTATTATCAAGACTCTATGAACCTGCTGCAGAACCAAAGGAACGATATTTACAGCAACCGTCTGGAGAACTGGAACCTAGAGAACCAGAAAATTGGCTATTTGAATCAAGCTAGTGCATACAGGTCGGCGGCGGCAAATGTTGCACAGCAGGGAAAACTGGGGATGCTGTCCACGCTGCTGGCGGTGCGCTGTCCATCTATGGAATGAAGGGGTCTAGCGGCAGCAAAACTGCTCCAACGGGCGGCTTTACAATTGGTGACACCAACGTGAATGGCTATACTGTGAACCCGTGGAATAGTGCAGGGCGCTTGGATGAACCGCTTTCCATTGGCAGTTTTGGAAAGTGGAAGAACCCTATTTACAAATACCAGAAAGCTAGGGTGGTACGATGAAGCTAACCAACTATGCACCAACTGTACAACCGAATACGATTAGCGGCAGGGGGAACCCTGTCTCTAATCCTTCTGACCTAGGTCTGGGGAGCTGATGTCAGTGGCATTAATGCTCTTGGCAACGCGGTTGGAATCGGTTTAAAAATGGCAGAAGATGATATGACCGCAGATGTCACCAATGCGATGAATGAATACAATAAACGCATGGATGATTGATGTACAATCAGGACAACGGCCTTGCTTATTTGAAAAACGAGAACGCTAGGAATGTTACGCAGCTGTATCAGGAAGGCGAAAAGAAAATCAGGATGAAGTGTTCAAGATGGTTCCGAAGTATAAAAAAGCTCAGGATCTTTTTACTCAAAAGGCAGACGCCTATACCATGGCGGGAATCGAAGACACCCAGAAACAAGCCTATAGAGAAGCCCAGAACTATAAAACCGCTGTCATGAACGACACCATAGAAACGTCCCAGATTGCCATATCCCACAACTACCAGAAACCGGAATTTGTCCAGAACGAACTGAGCAACATCCGGAACGTTATCTTGGCCAACGGAAAAGACTACGGTCCCCAGTGGTGCAAGGACAAAATAGAAGAAGTCATGGGGAAAACCGTTGGTAATACGCTTTCACAGGCGTTCGCTGACAACGATATGCAGTCCGTTGACAATCTTGTGAACCGTTTCGGGCCATTGGTCAACCCGGCGTATATCCGTCAGTTCGTAGCCAGAAACAACCAGCAGAAAGAACAGAATTTCATGATTACCCAAAGCCAGCAGTTAGCACAGCAGTTCCGGAAGGACCCCAAAGGGCTACGGGATTATATAGATAAAATGACCATCAAGGAACCGACTACAGGGAACTACGGCTCTATGATTTTAAGCAGTTTCCGTAATATGGTCGGCGCTCCGTTTGATATCCCAGGCGGTACTGGATGTGTCTATTATTCCTTCAAGTCTGTACGAGATGCGGGCTTTGATGTGCCTGATATCAAGGACACTGACAATGCTGAAAAGTGGGCGAAACGGATGATGTAAACCTGTGGCGTGGGCCTGATTATAAGCTCAACCTGGGGATATGCCATTGTGTCTAATAGTCTGTATGCCAACGGTCATGCTGGCATTGTGACGGAAAACGGCGTTATCCAGGCGGGGAACCATGACGGGGCAAGGGATGTATACGAAACTCCGGATACTGATCCGGAAACCGGCCTGGGCGGGAAAATCTACGGCTATGTAGCCTTTTCCCAATTGAACGGTGGCGGGGTAGGGCCTGCAAAGGATAGACCATGACACCGGCAGAAAAAGAAAAACTGTTTGCGGCCACGCAACGAGAAATCAACATTCTGGATGCGCAGGATAAAAAAATAAAGTTGGATTCTTTCAACGGATATAAAGAAGAAGCGGCAAATATGGCCGCCCAAGGTATCTATGATATACAGCAATATCTGGAAGTCGCTAGACGGTACGACGGTGTAAACGGGTTGACTATGGCTGATTTAGTTCCAGTTGCAAACGCGTTCGCTAGCGGCGGGGCCAAGATTGCAGGTGTCAGCAGAAGCGGCACGAGAAGCCAAAAACAAGAAAAAGCGGACTGGCAGAAGCGGTTATTGCTAAAAACTGGAATCGCACGCAAGCAGAACAAACCCTTATAGCCGCAGGGATCCCGAGGGGAACCAGTGAATTTAAAAGCCGTATGAATGAGTGGGCCGCGATTCAATCTAGTGATATTGATGTAGATGTTTTGAAACAAAGATGGATTGATGAAGGTCATAAAGCGGAGATTTCAAAGCCGCGTTCCCTTATGCACTCAACGCTGATTAGTCTTAAAGAGGAAGGGAAACGCCCCACACAACAAGATGCGTGGAATTTGCTGTTAGAAGGAGAAACAACCCATAGATTGTGGACAAGCCGCGGAGTGTATGATACGAAGATGAACCGGATTTATAACGCCACGAGGGCCTACAGCCACAATCAACAGAACGGATTAAGCTATATTGAAGGCCGAAATGAAGGTTCTCCGTTAAAACTGTATGACGATGAGATTTATGATATGACGGGCGGTGTAGCTGTAGAGGAGGATAACTAATGGGAAATCGTTTTTTAGAAGCTGGAGAAGGCATAAAGGAACAGAATTTAAGCGGGATACTTCGACCCCAGTGCAGATGCCCGTACGGTTGACCCTAATAACCTTCCAGCAGATATGATGCCCCAGCCAGAGCCGCCTTCTAGGTTTCAGCGTGTTGCCGATGCCATTACCACGGCGGTAGGCAATCCTTTTGGAGCAAGAGAAGAAGAAGCAACGGCACAAGCGCAGGAGCAATACAATAACTATCAGAATGAGGAAATCGCACAGCCGGTGGGCGTGGGCACTATGCTTGCGTCCGCTCGGCAGTCCATCAATGATACGTTGAACACTCCCGTGTGGAAGTCTTTCGGTGGTGCAGTGCAAGCGGCAGAAGATGCCGCCTCCGCCCGGGCCGCAGATAGCGAAGCAGAATACAGAAAAAGCATTGATGATGTACAGAATCCCATTGCTCCTACTTATGACAACCCTGTAGACACGTTCTTCCATGCTGGCTTGGCGGGAGGACTTGTCGGTGACAGCTATAAAAAGTCCGTAGAAAATACTCTTGCTTTCACTTCTGATTGGGTCCGTGGTACAGAAATCTATAATAACTTCAATTTTCAGTGGGATACCCCAGAAAAGAATAGAATGTCCGAAGAACTGGCACGGGCCTATGGGAAGGATTCTGGAATCTTTTTTGGTGATCGTGATGCCTATATCAAGGGCGCCCAAATTCTGGCCCAGTTCAAAATTGACAGCCGGGTGGGAGATGATGTAGACCGCAATGACCCCGAAGCGTTCAAGGCGTATCTTGCAGAATACTATCCTTCTCTTGCTAACGCTACTCCGGATACGTTCGAAGCAATGCTGAAAAATGCAGAGGACGTAAAGGCGGTTCAGTCCATCACTGGCATTCCGGCTCTGGTGGCGGAAACGTTCAACAACAGCAGTGAACGGGCGGATATTTATGACCGTGCCTATGTAGAAGGCCGCACGCTGACCGAAGAAGAAATGGAACGGGCCAAACAGCTTACCGCACGGCTGGAAGAGTTACAGAAAATGGTTCCCCAGACTACCATGAATCCGCTTATGGGTATTCTGACCCAGACGGGTATTCAAGTTGCTGGATGGGCAGTGATGCCGCAGTTGGGGCTGTTGCCGCTGGAATTCTCGGCGGCGGGGCTATATGATGGGCGCTCCGGCTCCGATTGCAAAGAAAATTGGTTCTTATGCTTTCAAGTTCGGCACTATGGCCGGTATGTATCGCAGACAGGTAGGGGAAAAGTATATCGAATATCTGTCCTATCAGAATGAAAATGGGATAGAACTTTGACTCCTAGAGAAGCTAAAATAGCGGCTACGAATTGAAACTGGGATTGAAACCGGGATTGAATTCTGGAACTATGATGCAATCATGTCTACCTTGAGCGGGCAGATAGGAAGGCCATTCAAGATATTGTTGCACGGAACAAAGGTAATGCAGAAGCTATTAAAGGCGGGCTGAAGGGGTATCTGGCTACGGCGGTGAAGTCCTGGGCGCCAGGGCGAAAGAAGAAATCCTGGAAGAAGCCTACCAGAGTGCAACGGGAGATGTTGTCAAGAACGCTATCATTGCCACCCATCCCCAGACTACGGAAAAACCCGTATCCGTAGCCGAAATCGTTGGGAACTCCGTTGACGCAATGGCAGAAGCAGTTCCCTCTGTGGGCGGTATGATCATCGGCGGTGACGTGCTTTCCAATATTAAAGGCGTGCGCTCCTTGGTCAACATTGCACGGCTTCATAACGAACTGACAGCGCAGGAAGTTGACAACGCTGTTACTGGTCAAATGCTCCGGGATATTCAGGAGAACCAGAAGGACAATAAGCTGTTCAAGGAAAATCCTAAAGCCTACATGCAGGTCATTAAAACGGAAATGGACAAAGCGGGGATGCCCAATGTCTATGTTGATGTCGAAATGCTCATGCAGGAAAAGGGCGGGGCGGAACTGGTTCAGAAGCTGGGACAGCAGTCCGGGTACAGTCCATCGGAAATTCAGCAAGTCATTGACAGCAAGGGTGATCTGGAAGTTCCTACGGAAGTATACTGTCAGACCGCTCTTCCGGCCAATGACAAAATTGTGGATATGACCACTTCCGCACCGGATATTAACTGTACCGCACGGCAGAAGGACACCATTAAGCGCTTCCAACAGAACGTAAAGGCTCTGGCTGAACAGGACGAACAGGAAGTGCAGGAAATCATCCCCACCATTGTAAACGAAAATTTCAAGGATGAAGATGAAAGAAATCTGGCGGCGGAAATCATCTCTGCAAGCCCAAACGATGTCCAGAACGCCTACAAAAAGGCTCTCCGGGATGCAGAAACAGAATACAAGAATGTACTCCGTGAAGTCTGGGAACGTGATGAAGCTGATAGCAAAGATGGATTGACTGGCGCCAGAGTAGTAGAAGATAAGTTCGCAGATGACAACGGTAATGTTAGAGTGGTTCAGAACCGTGGAAAGTCCCGGCATAAATGGTGGACGGATTATTTTGGTATCCAAACCCCGACTGTGGAAAAGAAGGAACAGTACGCCTACGACGTTCTGACCGGGGCGACACGTGGCGGCCCTCGTTCTCTTGGCGTGGCGCATGATCTAGCGGCAGACCACGGCGACACGGACGAGGTAACCCGCATTGAAGCAGAGTTCAAGGCGAACAAGGAACGGCTGGACAAGATGGCCAACACCATTGCCACCTTGCGTGGAATGAAAGACAAGATTGCCAAAATCCAGAACGTAGAAACGACTATTACACGTGGCATGACTCCCGAAGCCTATAGGGTGTACCAGCGCACTACGGACCTGCTTTCCGCCTCCCCGAACAAAAAGGTACAGCAGGCCGCACGGTATGACGGCGTTCTGTTCGCACGTATGTGCCAACGGCTGGCAGAAGAATGGACCGGCAGGGAAAGAAGACCACGGCGGAAGACGTTGCCAACACGTTGCAGGTTGTTCCGTCCGGTGGTGTGGCTGATGGGGATGTTTCCCTTGCACAAATGAAAGATGAACAACTAAAGTATGTATTGAACAGTAATGGGAATATCGACTATGGATTTATTCCAGATATTGTAGCGGATAATGGAACAAGAATTAAAGGCGCTCCAGTACGTTTACAAGTTGGATTTCATCATCAGAAAAAGACACTTGGTGCCGGATATGCGCACTTATTGAGGCATAAGGTACAAAACTTAACCGGTGAAATAGACACCGCTATTTCTGGTGTTTTGGCTAACGTTGATTCTATAAATAAGAATGGTAAACGCCTTGAAATTCGTTCTTACCTTAAAAATGAACCAGTTGCTCTTATTCTAGAATTAACTGAAGATAAATCTACTGATGAAAATTTCTATACTGTTATTACTTTAACCCCACAAACAAAATCGAGAATGGAAAGAGAACGACAAAAAGCACTTACCTTTGGAGGGCGGCTAACTCCTCCAGCCGGGACCGCCCCGACTCTAAGTACATCGCCCCCGAAAAAGATGCCGGAACGGGTAACGAATTGAAGCCTAGAAAGGTAAGTGCTTTTGGTACTGTTAGTTTAGCAGATGCTAAAAAACTTGTCAAGCGAAATACATGGTATTACCAAACCGCTTGGCACGGTTCTCCTTACGATTTTGAACATTTTGACCTTGGCGCAATGGGTAGCGGCGAAGGCAGGCAGGTTCACGGGTGGGGCCTTTATTTTGCAAAAGACAGAAAAATTTCCGAAGGGTATAAGGACTTTTTAAAGAACCTCCGCAGTACGGTGGTCATTGATGGGAAAAAGTTTGTCGGTTATAAAAACGGCTTTAGAGATGAAGACGGAAATCGGCCGTCTGACAAGAAATTGCGTTTCGCCTTACTCAATCTCTCTCTGGAAGCAGTAGGGAAAAGGCAATTCAAAGGGTTTCCGAACTGGCACGCACTAGCAAGGGGACTGGATTTGAAGAAGATTACGCAGGTGCTTTAAAAATATTAAAAGATTCGCAAACCACTTCCGTAGAACGCCCAGAAGCGAAACTGTACGAAGTTGATATTCCAGACAATGATGTTCTTTTAGATGAAGATAAGTTCCTACAAGACCAGCCGAAAAAGGTTAAAAAGGCTATTGCGGATTATTATAGAAGCCGCCCAGACAGTTATAGCGCTCCAGAAGACGATAGCCTTAAAGGGTCAACAACTACAGGAGAAAGTTTCTACAAAGACGTAGTTTTTCAAATGAAAAGAGAAGGAAGCACTAACCCGAAACGGGATGCTTCTCTGCTTCTCAATTCTCTGGGCATTAAGGGCGTTACTTACGAAGGGAACAAGGATGGACGCTGTTTCGTGGTCTTTGACGACAAGGCTATTTCCATCATCGACAAATACAACCAACAACAGGCCCAGATTCAAGGACAGACCACCGTCACCGGGGACGTGATTTCCCTGTTCGATGCGGCTGACCAGTCTACCTTCATGCACGAGTCCGCCCACTGGTATTTAATCAATATGCAGAAGCTGGCACTCAATGAGAACGCTTCTCGCAGTTTACCGAAGATTTCTTTACCCTGCAACAGTGGTTCGGCAACAAGAAAATTGATGCAGATATTTCTGTAGAACAGCATGAAAAGTTCGCACGAGGGTTCGAGGCTTATCTCCGCACTGGCAAGGCTCCTGCTCCCCAGTTGCACGGTATCTTCAACCGCTTCAAATCTTGGCTGACTTCTATCTATCGAGATTTTAAACAGCTTGGCGGGAAGCTACGAAAGAAGTTACGGCAGTCATGGACCGTATGCTTGCTACTCAAGATGAAATCGACATGGCTATGAAGGAACAGATGGTCGATGACTTCAAACGGGCTGGCGGCATGAAGCTCATGCTGGATGAGAACGCAAGAACGTGGGAAAGGTGGTATCAGAAAGTCAAGGAAGAAGCCGAAGCAAAAGTGCTTGAAAAGGCCATGAAAGATCTGGAAGAAGCAGACCGGAAAGATATTGCGGATGCCATCGAAGCCAAGCGTGAACAAGTCGCCTCTGAGATGGGACAGGATGATTTCTGGCGGGCTGATGAGATGGTCCGGATGAATGGCGGAAATCTTGATATTCTGGCTGATTTCAACCTGACACCTGAGGAATATCAGGAAGAATTAAAGAAGCGTGGTGGCAGTTTCGAAGCGGCCCTGGATGCGCAGATGAAGGATTCACCGAGGAAATGCAAGAATCCCGACTGGACACCGAAGCCCTTTATGAAGATGCTAAAAAGGCTGTACAGGATTCTGAATATCAAGAGATGTTGCACGCTCTTGAATATGAAGCCCTCGCCGCAAAGGCTAAAGCTACATTGCCGGGGAAGATGAAATCGTGGCTAAGTCCCAGGCTAAGGCGGATAAGGCCACGGCGAAAGCTAATGCAGAAACGGCAGAAGCGGCGGAACGGGCCAGAAAGATTGCAGAAAAGCTGGAAATCCAAGAGGACCAGCGAAAACGAAAAAGTCAAGGAAGCCCAAACAGAAATGCGGAACATGAAGCCGGTATCCGGATCGTTAGGGATACCGTGCTGAATACCGTGGCAGAACGGCGGGCAATGGCTCGGCAGTCTCTTTCTACCTTCCCATCAACCAGGCTACGAATGTGGCGTTATGGGCTAAGAAGCTGGGGCAGAAGCAATATGAAGTATTCCGGCTGATGAGCAAGGGCGAATGGGACAAGGCGGCTAATGCTAAGCAACAGCAGTTATTGCTTGCGGCTATGGTCACTGAATCCGGGCGTTTCAAGAAGCTGATTGACCGGCAGGCCACTAGAATCCAGAAAAATATCCAAACTCTGCAAAAAGGAAATGAACGGATGCCAGCGGCTGAACGCTATTGGTATCAGCATTTAGCCTACGTCCTGGGGCTAGCCAGAAATGACGGACTTCCTCCTTCTAAGGGGATTCCGAAACTGGAAGAACTTTTCCTTTGGCTGACCGGTTCTCCTAACGAAAAAGAATCCGAAGTGAAAATCCCCCAGTGGCTTGATGCTCTGGGAAATCAGACACAGCGTATCGGGATGGAAAAACTCTCTCCCAATGGGTGGGAATATGTGAATAAAATCATGAAGGCCCTCTACAAGATGAGCCGACAGAAAGATAAACTGAACGTAGTCGAGCTGAACGGCGTAAAGGGTGCTCGGATTGACGAGGCCGCCTCCGCTCTGGCAGACAACTTGATTGAACACAATGGGATACATATTAAAGAGGATCCATACGACGCAAATCGCTGGACCGATAAAAGAATGCGGAACATGAAGGAAGCAAAGGATTTCCTTGGAAGCTACTTCAACAAGCTGATTGCCCCTTTAACCATCTTCCAGCGCATGGATGGGTATATCGGCAAGACGGGCAAGAACGTTACCGGCTGGCTATCAAGACCCTCTATGACCCTGTTATGAGGGCGACGAATGAGGAAATCAAGCTACAGGCTGAATTTGCCGCAGGTTGAAAGATGCGTTCGGAGCTTATACAGGGGAAGAATTGGATGATATCAGGAACAAGAGGATTTACCGCTTTGGTAACCGGCTCCTGACCAAAGAGCAGATTATGTGCATGGCCTTAACCGCTGGCACTGAATCCGGTTATAAGCGTGTGTTGGACAACGAGCCAGTGGGACAAGAGTTTAAATCTCTGCAAATCCGTGAAAGAGTTGTTGCGGACCTGTTCAATGATGTTCTAAAGGAACTGGATAAGCGGGACTGGGCAACTATCACCAAGGTGTGGAACCTGATGGGCGCACACTATGAGGATGAATCCGGGGTGAAAGAGCGTACTATCGGTATCCCCCTGGGGAAACTGGCACACCGCTCCTTCTCTGTAACGGGGAAGGATGGCAATACTTATCAGCTCCGGGGCGGATATTATCCTGTGGTTTACGACTCTGACCAATCTGTCAGAACAAGCGATTTGGAAGAAATGGATACCCTGAAATCGATGGCTCCCGGCGTGGCTCGGATGGGTCAGGGCAAGGGGTTTACGAAGTCCCGGGCAACGACTGTGACTGACCGTCCTTTAAGCCTTTCCTTTGACGTAATCGGCAACAAGGGCGGGGAAATGATGCACTATATCGCGGTTCGAGAAACGGCCCTGGATGTGAACAGAATCATCAATGACCGGAAATTCACCAAGGCTATAGTCGACTCTATGGGAATGGAAGAATACAAAGCCTTGCGGGATTGGGCTTCTGATATCTGGCAGGCTCCTAAAAGTGGACAAGAATGGTATGAAAAGCTTGCAAGAAAAGTCCGCACAAATACTACCATGGCTGTGCTTGGGCTTCGTACTTCTACGGCTCTTTTGAACGTTTCCAACGCTCCGCTGATGATGATGTATTGCGGGGTTGATAACTTTATTTCTGCTTTTAAAGACTTCTGGGCGCATCCTGAAGCTAATTGGCGTTTGGTTAATTCTCTCTCTCCGTTTATGGCTCAGCGTTCCGAACGGATGGACACTAACCTTAGAGAAGCGATGGAAAGTCAGAATAAAAATATTCACGCGTTAACTCTTCCACAAAAAATTATGAAGAATGGATTTAAAATTATTGGATTTACGGATAACATGTTCGCCTTCCCGCTTTGGTATAGCGAATATCGCAAGACGTTGAATCAGGAAATCCAGCTGGGCCATGACAACGAAACCGCCCAGCGAAACGCCATTGCCGCAGGTGACAGGGCAGTTGTGCGTGTCATCGGTTCCGGCGAAATGAAAGACCTTTCCAAGGCCCAGAAGGGCGGGGAAATTACCAAGCCCTGACCATGTTCTACACCTTTCAGAACGCTCTCTATAACATGGTGGCCAATAAGTATTACGCTGGTTTGCAGGCGGCTGAGAAAGCTGGCTATACTGGCTGGCGGCGTTATGCTAACCTGAAGTTTATGACGCCCATGGCCATTATCTCCTGTTAGGAGTGATGGTGAACAGTGCTATCGAAATGGGTATCCGGGGCGCAATGGACGCTCTAGCAGGTGGCGACGACAAAGAGAAGAAGGATGCGGCTTATTGGCTCCGGAAATTCTCTCAAACCTCCATGGATAACCAGGCGGCTACTATCCCCATCCTACGGGATATTTGGCGGCCTATCTCCAGGTCCATCTTTGACCCAGACGCTAAGACTTTCGGCAACTCTGCTAAGATGACTAGCGCACTTGATGCGTTCGTCAGAATGTCTGATGCTGGTGTTACCGCTAGCCATGTGATGCACAACGACGGTAAAAAGAACCTGGCTGACATTGTGCGTGATGGCGGGCGTGCAATCAACGGAATTACGGGATTCCCTGATATGGTCTCTGACGGTATCGCCAACTCTATCCAGTATTTCCTGTACCCTGATTCTGAAAAAGATTTACGCCAGCTCATGGGCGCAATTGTCATGGACAGGAAGTTATCTAAGCCGAAAAAGAATACGGCGAAAAAAACTGGCGACCCGTTCAAAGATGCCAAGCGAAAAGCCCAGCGGGAAAGAAATGCCGCAAAAAAGAAGGCTAAGAATAAGGTAAAATAGTAGTGATATAGGGACCTGATTGCAGGTCCCTTTTCTGTTAAAGGAGCAAACTACATGGATGAAATATTTCACGTGATTTTAGGTTCTGTCATTCCGGCAGTAGGCGGATATATTTGGGGAAAATATAAAAGATATCAGGAAGAGCAGAACCGAGAGAAGCAGGAATACGAGCTGATTAAGCAGGGCCTCCAGAGCCTTCTCCGGGACAGAATGCTACAAGCCTATCATTGCCATAAAGAAAAAGGCTATGCTTCCAGTGCTGACAAAGGAGCATTTGAAGCGATGCACACAGCTTATGCAGGGCTGGGGAAAAACGGGGTAATGGATACCATCTATAAGGAATTTATGGTGTTACCTGATGAAATGGTTTGATACGATTCGAAACGGGGTTATCAAGGCTTTAGATAAGACTGGAAAAATGAAAGTGCGGGGGCTTCCCCGTGCTCTTGTTATTCTTCTTATGGTACTTATTCTGCTAGTTATAGTTCTATATATAGTAGGGTGGGTATTCGTTTGGTACTATAGCGGGAAAGTGGAATTTATCGCTCTGAATGAATTACTACGGACCATAACGGGAACAGCTTTCATAGCGGCGGTAGGGTTCCTGGCCAAGGCTCTCATTGATGAAGATGAGAATGGCATCCCGGATTATTTAGAAGAGGAAAAAGATGAAACGAGTAACACTGAAAGACATAGAGACGATGGCTAAAAACAGCCTTCCCTGCTTTGTGGCAGGAAGCTAAGCAGATGGGGAGAGATGTTAAAATCTATCTTCACTGGACGGCTGGAAGATATGGGCAGATGTATGATGATTATCATCTGAACATTGACCAAAACGGATCTATATGGGCAAGTACAGATGATCTTTCCGAGACGTTGGCTCATACATGGCACAGGAATACAGCTTCTATTGGGATTACGCTTTGCTGTGGATATGGGGCGACTACCGAGGACTTAGGAGATTACCCTCCGACGGTGGCGCAGATTGATTCTATGGCGCAGGTCATTGCCGTCCTTGCTCCGGCGTTGTGGTTGACCATTGATTCTGAAAGAGTGCTGACCCATGCAGAAGCGGCAGATAACATTGACGGACTGTTACCAGAGGGAGATGAGTACGGACCCAACAACGGGTGTGAACGTTGGGACCTTCAATTTCTGGGAACCGATGAAAGCCCAGAATGGACTACGGACTATTCTTCCCCCAGAACAGGCGGAAATGTAATCCGGGGGAAGGCGAATTACTGGAAAAATAAATTTGAAGAAATGAAAGCCAACGACGAAGGTTGACACACGGCTGAAAAATAGGAGAAACGCTCATATGGGCACGTATTTGCTGTATGAGCGTTTTTGTTGTTACGTGTATAAAACCATATGCGAATTAATTTTTAACGGCTTTAAATCTAAAATATGGGGGTGAAATTTTTGAATGAAAGTCAGAAAATTAAACTATCTGTCATTTGGTATTGTGCTTCTGCTTATTTTGGCTACCGTCTATGTGTTTTGGGTCCCGGCTGATGACCGAGGAACAGTACCAGAAGTTACTGTCCATCAGTCAGAGACAGGAAGAAATATCCGAGACGCTGAACAACGAATTGAATCTGTCGGAAAGTCAATTGACGAAGCAAGCACAGGCGTTGGCCGAGTGTCAGACGGAATTAGCGAAAGTGAAAGAATCTCTGGAGAAGTCAAAAAGTCAATCGGCAGAACTAAAGCGCTCATTGAAGAATGCAGAGAACTCTCAAAAGAAAGCAGAGGAATCCTTGAAAGCCTACCAAAAGTTGATGGAAAGTAAATTAGCTACAACTAAACGCCAGAGAAATTTCTGGAGCCTTGTTGCCGGGTGTGCGGTGGCAAGCTTAATTATCGGGGCGGTGAACTAATGTTTAAATTCACACTGGAAGATGGGCTGAAATTGACAAGAGGCGACACCGGGGAAATCCGGTTGAAGTCAATAAAGGATGGAACGGAATACACGGATTACACGGCCACTCTTTCCATCAAGAAACATATCAATGATAAGGATTATGTAATAAGAAAAGAGTGTGACAACAACCAATTTGATTTTACCCACGAGGAAACGGAAAAGCTTGTCCCGGGGAAATATGTGATGGATATTGAATACCGTGCTGACGGTATGGTAGCCACGCTGGGTGTGTGGCCTTGCGAAATTCTAAGAGACGTAACAAGGGGGTAACATGAGCAATTACAACGTGGAAATTTCTGCGGACAATACAATTACGGTTGGGCTCCCCTCTACAGGTAGCGGCGTTGCCGGGCCACGTGGGGAACGGTGGTTACTCTGGCGTATGATCTGGCTGTAAAGAACGGATACACCGGCACGGAAAAAGAATGGCTGGCATATCTCAAAGGTGATAAAGGCGACAAGGGGGATACCGGCGCAACCGGTGCCACCGGCCCTGCTGGTGCTAACGGGAAAGAGGTGTGAATGGGGCAGACGGTAAACCCGGTTCCAATGGGCTCTCCGCCTACGAACTAGCGGTGAAGAACGGCTTCACTGGAAATGAATCCGCATGGCTTGAATCTCTGAAAGGGGAACAGGGCGTTCCCGGCCCTGCTGGCGCTGATGGTAAAAACGGGGTCAACGGTGTTGATGGAAAAGACGGCTTATCCGCTTATGCTATCGCTGTGAAGAATGGTTACAATGGCACGGAAGCTGACTGGGTGAACAAGTGGCTCCGGGGAACTTTTGTATCTGCTGATTATGATGCAACCGGCAACCTTGTACTCACGGATGTTAACAACAATGTTCTGAAAACCAACATTAAGCAATCTTTCGTGAGCGCCATTAAGGATGCTGCTGACGCCGGCATTGCGGCTTCCAATTTACCCACAATGGAAGAAAACGCGAAGTCGAGCGCAACGGCTGCCAGCACGTCCGCTGATGCCGCTGCCGCGTCCGCGAAGGAAGCTGCTGCCAGCGTTGCTGCGCTGTCATTCCAAATCTACCTGGATGGTGACGGCGACCTTGCTTACAAGGATAACTTTTAGGAGGACACATGAGCAATAAATTACCGGATCTCGAACATCAAACGAGAATGACAATCGCTCTGGAAACGATTGCCAATCATACAATTGCCAAGGAAGGCAGCATTGAAGCGCTAATTCTGGCCATGATTGACGGCACTGCTGCCGGGTTCCAAAAAGCCATGAAGGTTTTCATGCAGCTTAATGGAATCACGGTCACCAGTACTCCTGCGGAAATCACGGCCCAGGTAACGGGTTTCTACCAACTCCTGCAAGACAACTTTAACTGGGACGGCGGCGTGACTTTTTATTGCCCAGACGTATCCTCTCAAAGTGATGGCGTGCGGTTCGGGGATAACACGAAGCTGACTTGCGTACCCTCAACGGCCACTACGAAAGGCCAGGACGACTACGAAGGCTTCCACTTTTCGCTGTTGTGGATTGTAACTGGCAAATGGACGACACGAATAAATGCCCACAAATCACTGCTATCGAAGGGATTGCCGGTCAGTTCGAACGGTACAACACAGCAAAATATGTAGGCGTACTGCAAATGACTGGGTATCATTATTACACCAATCCCGGCGATGAAGGAACCCAGACGTTCACGGAAGGGTATCGCATTGGCTACGACCCGTCAAAAAAGAACTGTGCGCCCTTGCCGGAAGCGGTGGCAATGGACGGCACAGTGCGACCTTGGGTAGTACACGCAAAATACAATGCGGGGCTGACGGATAACAAGATGACGTGCTGCTCTGGTGTGGCAACACAAGGGAATTTCTGCCATAATAACGCAATTACTTATTCTCGCAACATCAGTACCAGCTATTCCGGTACGTGTTCCGTTGACATTGGATTCCTACAAATCATGCCAGAATTAAATTCGCTTCTTTGACTATCGATACGGTTCTTAATTTCGATAATAGTTATAATGTAACGGATACCGCTCTCGTGTCTGAAACGGGCGTAAAGAGGGTCGTTGTCGATGCTACTAAAAAATCCAGCTACATTGTAGGCTCCAGAGTCGTTATCGGCACATCGTCCAGCCACGACCAACTGCGGCAAGATAACGCCAGCAAGATTGGCTACAAAGTTGTTAGCGTTGAAGATGTGACAATCGGTGACACGAAATATGCGGCTGTGTATGTGGAATCTGACAGCACATTCGACACCGTTGCCGGGGACAGTGATGCAACGAAAAATACTAAAATTTCGTCCGCAAAATGGCCAACCGGGACTACCGACTCCATTCCCGGCAACACGGTTCCATCGACCCTACAGCCGGGAAATACCCTTGTAAGCTACAGGGAATTGAATTCGGCGTAGGGTGCTGGGAAGTGCTGGCGGATACAATCATCAGCTTAACCATGGAAACGATTGACGGCGTGGATACGTATTACGAAGAAGCATTTACCGTCAAGGATACCAGTAAGCAAGCTACATCGTTGACGGATGACTACAAGAGCTGCGGAATTAAGATTCTACAAAACGGCGAAGGCTGGACGAAGGAACTGAAGTGGGGGAACAACGGACTACTGTATCCGACACAAATTGGTGGCTCCAGTTCTACGTACTGCCGTGACTACCATTATCATAACAACCAGGCCAGAAACAAACAGGAACCCGTGAATGGCTCACGTTTGGCGGCCTCCACTTCTATGGGGGGGCTGGTCTGTTCACTTTGAGTGGCTGGAACGGCTTGACTGCTGGGTGGTGGAGTAGCGCCTCCCGCCTCTCCCCCAATGGTTGCCGGGGGTAGAGGGGGTATCCCCCTCTGATTTTTATCGGATGGATGAGCATGGCGACCTCAACAACTATGGGTGGCTGGTCTGTTCACTTTGAATGGCAGGAACGGCTTGACTAATAGGTGGTGGAGTAACGCCTCCCGAATCTCTTATTCGTTATCTTTCCCTTGTCCATTCGCAATCTACAGCGCACCAGCGGGCTAGTATATTGGAACGTCCGTTACTGTAAGAGAGGAAAATTCGCTTTGAAAAAAAGCTGCAAGCATATAGATGTGACCAATCCCGAAACGGTCAAACCGTACATCCGGGAGTGCCTTTGCAGGCACAAGAAAAGAGGGGCAACGAAGAAATTGCTCCTCAATGACTTTGACGTGACTACGGAAGAATATAACCGACTGCTTGATAATGATGCTGGCACTATCGATACCATTGCAGGGAAAATTTCCGAGTATGTGGCAAGAAAAATCAAGACCAGAACGATACCGGGCTTTCACCCGATTATCAAAATCCGTCATGATCCAACCACGAATAAGGAACGAATGATAGGCTCCCAACCGGCTGTCCAGCAATTCTTCGATTATGTGGCCGTTCGGTCATGTGAAGAACTCTGGAAGCGCAGATTAGTTCCTCAACAATGTTCCAGCATAAAAGGACGTGGGCAGGAATATGGGAAGAACCTTATCCGCAGGTATATTCTCAAGGATAATCGGCAAATTAACTATGCGAAGAAACACGGTTTCCATTATTCCAGTGACTGCAAGTATTTTGTGAAGCTGGATATAAGAAAATGCTACCCTTCCATGGATAAGACCGTTGTCCTCCAATTATTCTCCCGCGACTGCGGGAATCCCGATATTATCTACCTCTGGAAGCGGTTGCTTGATTCCTACGGCAACACTGAAACCCCAGACGGAAAGCCGTACACGGGGTTACTCATTGGGGCGTTGCTTCTCAATGGATTTCCCAGCTAGTTATCAGCTACATCTATCGTTATGCCACGAACCACGGCGGGGCTTCCCACATGATTCTATTCATGGATGATATGCTGCTGATGGGACCTAATAGACGAAAGCTGGAAAGACTGGTCAGAGATACGATTGCCTACACCAGAAACGAACTTCACCTGGAAATTAAACCAGACTGGGAGATTAAGGAACTGGCCAAAGAGTCCATTGATATGATGGGATACGTTATCCATCGAAGCGGAAAGGTGTCTATGCGAAGTCGGAACTTTATCCACGCACGGCGGCTCATGCTGCGCTTCCGGCGTGGACGGTTCGGGGCACGGTCAGCCAATAGGCTTGTCAGCTACAAAGGATTTTTCCTTCACAGTAATTGCAACAAAGTATTCCATGATTACCCGGCGGCAAAAGCATTTACGGCCGCCCAGCGAATGATTTCAAGGAGGAAGCAACGTGAAAGTTTACTACGACAACAAGCCGGAAACAATCTTGTATCAACCCCTGCCGGACGGCACGGCCAATGTGTACCTGCGAAAGAACATCAGTCAGGCTGCACAGAGCATTTTTGACCAGGGGACAGAGCAGCAGAAAACCGTCTGGATTGCGGACGAAAAGAACTTCGTGACCACCAAAACGAAGGACGAAGTGGCGGCCCAATTTAACGCACTGTACCTGACTGCGGACATTGCCGAACCTACACTAGAAGAGCGCGTGTCCGCTTTGGAACAGGCTGTACTGGAGGTGAACGAGTAATGGCGAGATTTTACGCATTGCAAGTCGTGATGGGGAAAATCACCTTAGATGAAGTGCCGGATAAATATCGGGACAAGGTTGTAAAAATCCTGGAAGCAATGAGTTGAAAAACTGCACAGAAACTGCACAGAATTAACCTTCTTAAACAATTCTTTATTAAGATAACGGAAAATAAAACCGTGAAACCCACATAAATACATGGTTCTATAAAATATGAAAACTTAACGAAAAAGAGTGTACAATTTATCACAAACATTGTACAATGAATACATAAGACTATAAAATTCTGGATGGACAATCTGGAACAGGGGAGTGGAGCGCCATGAAAATCGTAACCTTCGAATATGACAACGACGTACAGGTGGGGATCATTTCCGAAGACGGGAAATTTGTGATCCCGGCCAACAAGTATGAAACCATGTATGATCTGATCCAGCAGACGGATTTTGAAGAACTGCTGGCCATTGCCCGGGTGGACATGGGGGCGGTTCCTCTGGATCAGGTGAAGATCCTGGCGCCCATTACCCATCCCCGGAACGACATTATCTGCCTGGGGATCAACTACAATCCCACGACGATGAACTGCCTGATGAATACGTGCCGGAAAAAATCGTACAGCGCCAGGTGCCCGTGTACTTCTCCAAACGGGTGGACCGGACAGTGGATCCGGAGGGCACCATCGACGGCCATTTCAATGTGGTGAAGGAACTGGACTATGAATGTGAACTGGCCGTGATCATCGGGAAAGAAGCCAAGGATGTGGAAGAAAAGGACGCGGCGGATTACGTGTTCGGCTATACCATCATCAACGATGTAACGCCCGGGACGTGCAGGTGGCCCACAAGCAGTGGTACTTCGGAAAGAGCCTGGACACCTTTGCCCCATGGGACCCTGCATCGTTACGGCGGATGAATTCGACTTCCCGCCGGCCCTGTCCATCCAGTGCCGGGTGAACGGGGAACTGCGCCAGGACAGCAATACCAAATACCTGGTCCATGGGATCCCCTACATCATCAGCGAACTGAGCAAAGGAATGACCCTCCGGGCCGGGACCATCATCGCCACCGGGACCCCGGCCGGTACCGGCATTGGTCTGAATCCGCCCCAGTTCCTGAAGAGCGGGGATGTGGTGGAATGTTCCATCGAAGGAATCGGAACCCTGCGGAATACGGTGAAATAAGAAAAAGAGGCCTGCGGGCCTCTTTTTGTCGTGCTGTCAAAAAAAAGGCTGCCTTCCGGCAGCCTCTGCTTTTTAACTGGTGGAACTAACTGGACTCGAACCAGTGACCCCCACGATGTCAACGTGATACTCTAACCATCTGAGCTATAGTTCCATAAGCAACAAATTTATTTTAAACGATGTCCCATTTTTGTCAAGTGGGTTTCCTATTTCTTTTTCTCCGGGAAACGATATAATGAAAGGAAACAGTCAATCTATCTTTGCACCCAAACAGGAGGAAGAGAATTTGCCTGAAGTGACGGAAAAACGGTTTGAATTCCAGGACGCCCGGGAAATGGTGGCGGTCCTGGGTGAAACGGATGAATATCTGAAAGAAATGCAGCAGAGCCTGGGCTGCCGGCTGATTCCCCGGGGCAACCAGCTGATCGTCCAGGGGAATCTCCAGGACGTGGAACTGGCGGAACGGCTGGTCCGGGAACTGTTGTTCCTGTACCGGCAGGGGATGCCCATTACCCAGCACGATGTGAAATACAGCCTGCGGCTGGTCCGGGAGGGCCAGGAGGAGCAGCTCCACAAGCTGTTCACGGACACGGTGCTCACCACTGTCCGGGGCCGCCAGGTGAAGGCCAAGACTCTGGGCCAGATGCGGTACCTGAAGACCATAGCCCAAAGCGACATCACCATTGCCATCGGTCCAGCGGCACCGGGAAGACTATCTGGCGGTGGCCATGGCGGTAAAGGCCCTGAAGAACAAGGAAGTGGAGCGGATCATCCTGACCCGTCCGGCGGTGGAAGCCGGGGAGAAGCTGGGCTTTCTGCCCGGGGATCTCCAGGAAAAGGTGGATCCCTACCTGCGGCCCCTGTACGATGCCCTGTACGAAATGCTGGGGATGGAAGCTTTCCAGAAGAATCTCCAGCGGGGAATCATCGAAGTGGCACCCCTGGCCTACATGCGGGGCCGTACCTGAATGATGCCTTCATTATCCTGGACGAAGCCCAGAACACCACCGCGGAACAGATGCGGATGGCGCTCACTAGGTTCGGGTTCGGCTCCAAGCTGGTGGTCACCGGGGATGCCACCCAGGTGGGACCTGCCCAGCGGCCGGCAGTCCGGGCTGGTGAACGCGGCCCAGGTGCTGGACGGGGTGCCGGGAATCGGCATCGTCCGGTTCTCAGAACAGGATGTGGTCCGGCATGAAATCGTGGGGGCCATTATCCGTGCCTATGAAAAATACGACCGGGCCCGGAAGGAACACCGGCAGGCCCAGGCGGAGAAAAATAAAGGAGAAGGAAAATGATCGTTACCCTGGAAAACAACCAGACGGAAATCGCCATTCCCGAAGAACTGGAAGAGACCCTGAAAAAGGCCATGGACATTGTGGCCCGGAAGGAGAATCTGACGGAGAACACGGAAGTGGACATCACCATCGTCAACAATGAAGAGATCCATACCCTGAACCGGGAGTACCGGGGCATCGACCGCCCCACCGATGTGCTCAGCTTCGCCCTGGACGAAGGGGACGAGGAACCGGAAGTGGAAGATGGGGAAGCGGAACACCTGCTGGGGGACGTGATCATCTCTGCGCCCCGGGCGGTGGAACAGGGCGAAGAATTTGGCCACGGGCTTACCCGGGAAATGACCTATCTGGCGGTCCACGGCATGCTCCATCTGCTGGGCTATGACCATATGGAAGAAGCGGACAAACGGGTGATGCGGGCCCGGGAGGAAGAAATCCTCCGGGAACTGGACCTGGCGGAGGAAAAGTATGGAGGCTGAACTGGACCGGGAACTCTTTGAAGCGGCCTGTGCCGTGCGGAAACATTCCTACAGCCCCTATTCCCGGTTTGCCGTGGGAGCGGCGGTCCGGGCGGCGGACGGGCGGATCTTCACCGGCTGCAATGTGGAGAACGCCTCCTACGGCCTGACTCTTTGCGCCGAACGGTGCGCCATTTTCGCTGCAGTGAAGGAAGGGGTCCGGGAGTTTGCCGCCCTGTGCGTCACCGCCGATACCCCGGGACCGGTGTCCCCCTGCGGGGCCTGTCGGCAGGTGATGGCGGAATTCCGCATCCCCCGGATTTATCTGACCAATATCCAGGGCCAGTACCGGTCCGCCACGGTGGCGGATCTGCTGCCCGATGACTTCAGTCTGTAAAAAGAAAGGAATTTTATGGAAGAAAAGAATACCCAACAGCATCGCTCCGGCTTTGTGGCCGTTGTGGGCCGTCCCAACGCGGGAAAATCCACCCTGGTGAACCATCTGGTGGGAGAAAAGGTGGCCATCATCTCTGACCGGCCCCAGACCACCCGGAACCGGATCCTGAGCATTTTAAGCACGGAGGAGGCCCAGATGGTGTTCCTGGACACCCCAGGTCTCCACAAACCCCAGGACAAACTGGGAGAACACATGGTCCAGGCGGCCCTCAACGCCATCAAGGAAGTGGACGTGGTGTTGTTTGTGGTGGACGCTTCGGAAAAACGGGGCAAGGGAGAACAGGTGATCCTGGAACGGCTGAAGGAAGAATGCCATGCTCCGGTGATCCTGGTGCTGAACAAAATCGACCGGCTGCCGGACAAGGCTGTGCTGCTGCCCATCATCGACAAATTCCGGAAGGAATATCCCTTCCGCAGTGTACTCACCCTCTCCGCCCTGGAAGATGAGGATTTTTCGCCCCTGCTCCAGGAAATCGTCCGGTGCCTGCCGGAAGGGCCCAGCTTCTATCCGGAAGACATGTACACTGACCAGCCGGAACGGGTGATGGCGGCGGAAATCGTCCGGGAGAAAATCCTCCAGCTGACCCGGGACGAAGTGCCCCATGCAGTGGCGGTCCAGGTCCAGGAAATGAAGACCCGGCCCAACAACCTGGTGTACGTCCGGGCGGATATCTACGTGGAACGGGATTCCCAGAAACCATCCTGATCGGGGCAAAAGGGAAGATGCTGAAGGAGATCAGCCAGCGGGCCCGTGAGGATATGGAAGCTTTCCTGGGCAACCGGGTGTACCTGGAACTGTGGGTAAAGGTACGGCCCAAATGGCGGGAAAAGGAAGGGGACCTGAAACGGCTGGGCCTGGCGGGAGAACGGTCCCAATATTGACCGGGCCCCCGGGAGAAGTGTATAATTGAGAAATACAAACCGCCGGGGAACGGCCCGGCAAACTGATCAAAGGAGAGATGTCCTATAGACGCGGGACCTGCGCTTGGGCGCATATTGAAACCAATCCTATATCCTTTTGCTTTTGTGTTCTGGCACCTGGGGGCAGCCCTGTACCGGTTCATGGGGGTGGAACCCCAGACGGCCGGCACCAGCCATTCGGAAGACGACATCCGGAAGATGGTCAGCGCCAGCGAAAAGGGAGGCAGCATCGATCCGGTGGAAAGCCGGCTCATCGACAACGTGTTCGACTTTGCAGACCGGGTGGCCCGGGAAGTGATGGTGCCCCGGCAGGACATGGTGTGTCTGTTCGTGGACGATCCCATCGAGGAGAACATGAAGGTGATCCGGGAATCCGGCCACACCCGGTATCCTCTCTGTGAAGAGGATCGGGACCATATCCTGGGGATGGTCCACATCCGGGAGTTCATGAATGCGGACTACAAACAGCCCGGGTTCGACCTCCGGTCCATTATGCGGGAAATCGACGTGGTGCCGGAAAGCATGTCCATTGCCAAAATCCTCCAGCTGATGCAGCACAAGCATGTGCAGATGGCGGCTGTGGCCGATGAATACGGAGGCACCGCGGGTCTTGTGACCATGGAGGACCTGCTGGAAGAAATCGTGGGCGACATCCAGGATGAACACGATACGGACATGCCGGAAATCAACAAGATGCCTGACGGATCCTATGTGTTCGATGGGCTGGTGCTCCTGGACGAGGTATCGGAAATCATGGGGATCCAGTTCGACGATCCGGAAGAAGATACCATCGGCGGCTATGTGTTCGGCCTCATCGGCCGGCAGCCGGTGGTGGGGGACAGCGTGGAGGAAAATGGCTGCAAGTTCGAAGTGCTGGATTCCACCGGGTTCCGGGTGCTCCGGGTCCGGGTGATCCCCCTGAAAAAAGAAAAGAAGGAAGCGGCTGGCCATGAGCAGTGAAGTGTTTCAGGACGAAGCAGTGATCCTCCGAGTGAAAAACTGGCAGACTGCGGACAAATACGCAGTCTGCTTTTGTCGTGAACACGGGAAAATCTCCTTCGTGGCCTATGGGGCGGCCTATCCCCGGAGCCAGAGCGGGAGACTGGTCCAGCCTTTTGCCCATCTGCGGCTGACCCTGAATCCGGGCCGAAGGTGGCTTCCTTACGGGGCTGCGAAAGCCTGGAGATGCCCCTTGCCATGGACTGGGAGAACCTGGCCTACGGAGCCATCATCGGGGAGGCGGCAGAGCATCTTCTGGGAGAAGAGGAGCCCCAGGAAGAGGTGTTCCAGCTGCTGCTGGAGCCTTCCGGCTGCTGGGGAAACGGAACCGGCGGCTGGTTACTGATAGCACCCTGCTGAAGCTGCTGGCCCTGTGCGGGCTGAACCCCATCCTGGACCAGTGCACCAGCTGCGGGGAGTCGGTGACGGAAGACGGGTATTTCAGTCTGGTCCAGGGGGCTTCCTGTGCAAAAATGCGCCATGGGGACGAACTGCCCTTACGGTGGCCACCCGGGATCTGATGGACCGGCTGCTCCATCTGGATCTCCAGGCTCCCCCGGATTTCACCCGTCCGGGGCCGGGAACTGATGGCCATGGAGAAGATCCTCCACCAGTTCATCCTGTACCAGACGGACCGGCCCCTGCGGAGCCTGGAATTCCTGGCGAAAATGGAGAATACGGCCCATGGATAAAAGGCAGCTGGGCAAACTGATCCTGCGGCAGCGGAAGGATCTGATCTTCTGGGTGGTGCTGCTGTTCAACACTCTTACCGCCTTTGCCACCCCGGCGGTGGACTGGTATTTTCCCCTGAAACTGGTTCTGCTCCTGTGGGTGGGGTCCGGGGTGTGGCTGGCCCTGCCGGTGATCGAGCGGCTGAAAAAGCGGAAACGGGCCTGGCAGCTGGCGGCAGCGGCCTGGTGCTGGGAGTGCTGTATCTGTTCCCGGCAGCCTGGCCCTGAAGGTGGAATATCCCCTGCTGGAACTTTGGTTCCTGGTGATGGTTCCCTGCACCTGGTACAGCCTGTGGCATTTTTACGGAAAGCGGAGGATGCTCAGGCCCCGGGGAATCCTGTGGACCCTGTGGCCGGTGCTCCAGACCGCCGGGGCCCTGTGGGCGGTGGCTGACCCGGACCGGGGCGCCCTGGGGGCCGCCTTTCTCCAGCAGCTGTTCTACCTGGCCCTGGGGGTGGAATACGCCCGGTGCGGGACCCGGTACCAGCACCGGATTCTGTTCAACGGAGGGCTGGGGCTGATCACCGCGGCCTTCTGGAGCTGCCTCACCTCTTTCCAGTTTGTCCTGCCGGAACCGGCCTACCCGGTTTTGTGGGCCGCAGCCCTGGGGGTGATGAACTGGATCCTGCCGGAGCTTGCACGAGGAAAGAGTGCAGAGTGATGAACCATGAACGACCAACGATTCACGATGAACGACACACGAGGTATAACCCATGAAACTGATTACCTGGAATGTAAACGGGCCTTCGGGCCTGCATGAACAAAGGATTTGCTGATTTTATGACGGCGGCGGGGGCGGACATTGTCTGCGTCCAGGAAACCAAGATGCAGCGGGAACAGGCTTCCTTCGATTTTCCCGGCTACCATGAATACTGGAACAGTGCGGTGAAAAAGGGCTATTCCGGTACCGCCGTATTTTCCAAAACGGAACCCCTGTCCGTCACCTACGGCCTGGGGCAGGAAGAACATGACCAGGAGGGCCGGGTGATCACTGCCGAATACCCGGATTTCTACCTGGTGAACGTGTACACTCCCAATTCCCAGCGGGGGCTCACCCGTCTGGAGTACCGGATGCAGTGGGAGGACGTGTTCCAGGATTACTGTGCCGGGCTGGCCCGGAAGAAGCCGGTGATCGTGTGCGGGGACCTGAATGTGGCCGCTCAGCCCATCGATCTGAAGAACCCGGACAGCAACCACAAGAATGCCGGGTTCACCGATGAGGAACGGGCCAAGTTCCAGCAGTTCCTGGACCACGGGTTCGTGGATTCCTTCCGGAGCCTGTATCCCGACAAGGAAGGCGCTTACACCTGGTGGTCCTATATGTTCAAGGCACGGGAACGGAACGCCGGGTGGAGAATCGACTATTTCCTGGTGTCCCAGAACGGAAAAGACCGGATCCAGGATGTGATCATCCACAACGAAGTCATGGGCAGCGACCACTGCCCCGTGGAACTGGAGTGGAAATAGGAGGTCCCATCATGGAAGGTGCTTTTATTGGCGATATTGTGGGCTCGGTGTATGAATGGTCCGGGCACAAGGGGAAGGCGTTTCCTCTTTTCCAGCCGGGCTGCCGGGCTACCGACGATTCTCTCATGACCCTGGCGGTGGCCCGGGCCTTTCGGGAGGCCCAAAAAGCCGGGAAGCTGCTGGAGGCGGAGACGGTGCTGCCTCTCCTGGCCCGGTATATGCGGCAGCTGGGGCAGAAATACCCCAACGCCGGATTCGGGGGCAAGTTCCGGCAGTGGCTCAGTGATCCGGCCATGGGCCCTACGGCAGCTTCGGCAATGGGGCGGCCATGCGGGTGTCCCCGGCCGGGTGGTTCGCTTCCACCCTGGAAGAGGCCCAGCATCTGGCGGTGCTGTCCTGCCAGGTGACCCACAACCATCCGGATTCCTACCGGGCGGCCCGGGCGGTGGCCGGGGCGGTGTTCCTTGCCCGGCATCACAAGACAAAGGAACAGATCCGCACTTACCTGCGCCAGTACTATCCCCTGGATTTCCGGCTGGAGGACATCCGGGACAGTTATCAGGGGGACGCCACCTGTGAAGGTTCCGTACCCCAGGCCCTGGAGGCCTTCCTGGAGGCGGAGAATTTCGAGGACGCCTGCGGAACGCCGTCTCCCTGGGCGGGG